>Ga0123342_1002910_pt1 | contig 28090 bp, 20 predicted proteins | sample Turbeawhitnodule_FD_89960 | JGI IMG/M metagenome (GOLD analysis project Ga0123342, IMG submission 89960) | Root nodule microbial communities of legume samples collected from Mexico - Turtle bean Mexico white nodule | ecosystem: Host-associated > Plants > Roots > Nodule | place: Mexico: Nepantla... | reverse complement strand
TGCCAAGGAGTATTGTGTGTTCTTGAGGTGTTCAAGATCAATACTCTTGGTGTGGTTTGCCAAAGGTAGTGTGTTTCTTGAAGGGTTCAAGGTCACTACTTTGGTGGTTTGTGTTTTGTAATCCGGTTTGATTGCTTAGTGGATTACCCAGTGGTATTCTGGGGACTGGATGTAGCTCTTGGCTTAAGAGTGAACCAGTATAAACTGTTTGTGTGTTTCTCTCTTACCCTAAACTCATTTAAATTATGTTTTAAGCTTAACTGATATAAATAACCGATTGTTTCGAAGAAACAACCAATTGTTTTCTGTGTATTGTTGTATAACTGCTTGAGTTCTTGACTAACTTGATTCCTGTTCTGAATTTATACAAAGAATTTCATTAAACCTGAAAAAGTTTTCAAAAACCCCTTTTAAACAATTCACCCCCCTCCATCTTGTTTAAGGCCATATATTCTAACAATTGGTATCAAGAACTTGGTACTTGAAAAATATTCAAGTTTGATCCTGAAATCTGTTTTCTATGGCTGAAAAACTACCTTTTGGGGAGGGTGCCTCAATTAACATGCCACCTTTGTTTTGTGGTTTGAATTATCAGTTTTGGAAGGTTAAAATGAAAATCTTTGTTGAATCTCTTGATAAAGGAATTTGGGATGCAATTGAAAATGGTCCTTTTATTCCTAAATTTGAAAAGGATGGATCTTCTATTGAAAAACCATGGTCCCAATGGATTGATGCTGAAAATAAAAAGGCCAAGTTTGATTGCATTGCCAAGAATATCATAACCTCTACTTTGAACTCTGATGAATTTTTCAGGATCTCACAATGTGCATCTACTAAGGAAATGTGGGATACTCTAGAGGTCACCCATGAAGGAACAAATGATGTGAAGAGAGCAATGAAACATACTCTAATACAAGAGTATGAGATGTTCAGAATGCTTAAAGGAGAATCAATTGTTGAAGTACAAAAGAGATTCACTCACATTGTCAATCATCTAATGAGTCTTGGAAAAATCTTTGACAAAGAGGAGTTGAACATCAAGATTCTTAAGTGTCTTGATAGATCTTGGCAACCTAAAGTCACGGCTATCTCAGAATCAAAGGACTTGACATGTTTGACTACAACCTCCTTGTTTGGAAAGCTTAGAGAACATGAGTTGGAGATGAATAGACTCAATGTTCAAGAAAGTGAAGACAAGCATGTAAGGAACATTGCTTTGAAAGTTGCCAAGCACAAGAATAAGCAAGACTCAAGTGATGAAAGTGAGGAAAAAAATCTTAGTTTGTTGTCCAAAAAGTTCAACAAATTCTTGAAGAGAAACCGCAACAAGGAATCCAACAAAGAAAGGTATGGAAACAAGAAAACTAGTGATTTCAATTCTAACAATTACACTTGTTTTGGTTGTGGAGAACAATGACATATAAAAGTTAATTGCCCAAATAAAGAAGGCAAGGAAAAGAAGTCAAGCAATAAGAAAAAGAAAGGGAAATCAAAAAGAGCCTATATTGCTTGGGATGAAAATGAATTCTCTTCATCAAGCTCCTCATCAAGTGAAGATGAAAAAACCAATTTGTGTTTGATGGCTGAAGGAGATGATGATTCAAGCAGCTCAAGCAATGTAAGTTCTTGTGCCTCCTTAAATGCTGAAAACTATAGTCAATTACTTCAAGCTTTTAAAGAAACTCATGAAGAAGCTAACCGATTGACTCTCTTAAACAACCGATTGAAAATGTTGAATAATTGACTTGAAAATAGAGTCAAGACTCTTGAAGAAGAATTGGAAAAAATCAAAAACTGATTTTGAAAATCTTGAAATGCATTGCAAAAATTCCTCTTACTTGTGTAACTCTAAAGTTTGAGAAAATTGTAAAACTCTTGAGAATAAGGTCCACTATCTTGTAAGAACTTTAGATAAACTTTCAAAGGATAAATCCAACTTTGAAACTGTCTATTAGTTATAAATATAATCTTTTATTAAAATAATTTAGTTTAATTTTCATAGTTGTTTCATTCGAATACGTTTTTAACTAATTTAATCTTCTTCCTTTCTGTCTCAGTCCATCCCATTGATAACACTCTTTTTCTGGATTACTTCTAATTAAACTCAGACTAATAACCTACATGTATGGCCAAATTTTAAGATGAAACAAGAAAGATATAATTAACTTTAATTAATTTCTTAATATATTAATTATTTCTTGTTAGAGTTAATTATCATAGTTAATTATGTTTCTCTAGCTATAAGTATAGAGTTTTTTCTCTTCTCAGTATTAGATCATAATATTAGAAGTAATCTCTATTTTCTTTTGTTGCTTTCTTCTTCATTCACGACATTATCATTCACTATGGTATGAACTCTTCACTTAAGGAGTTTTGTTGTGTATCTCGTTTCTTTTTTATTATCAAGATTGGCACCTTCTCTTTTTTAACTTTTTTTTTAAGTATGGATTCTAAAGCGATTTTTAATATTTGTTCCAAGAGACTTGAGGTTAGAATAATATTCATAGCCATATAGTTCGCATAATGACGAAAATTAAAGTTGTAAAAAATTATTATATAGTAATTAAATGTAGAGATAAAAATAATTAGTCACTATATTAACTAAATCAAATATTAATTTAGAGACTAAAAAAATATTAGTATCTAATGTGATTTCTATTATTAATAAAATATTATAAAACAATTTATAAATTAATATCTAAATTAGTTACCAAAATTTTAACTACTAATAATTTTTGTTCTAAATTAGTCTCTAAAAGACTAATGAAGACTAATATATGTAGTTAGTAACCAAAATCTTGATAACTAATAGTTAGATACCAATTTAAAAAACTATTTTATAAAATTTTATTAATAATATAAATTGTTTTAGATACTAATAATATTTTCGCAAAAATAGATTTTCTTATAATAATTTGTCTTTTAGTAGAGGGGGTACAAACTTTCTTGGAAGTACAGGTAGTAAAAATAGCAAAGTTTGTACATATTGTGGTGTTAATGGACAAATAATAGAGGAATATTATAAGAAATATGTCTACTTTTCTAATCATAAACTTTATAAACCTTATGAAACTATTGTTAATAATACAATGATAAATATAAGATATGATGTTAAAGAATATCATCATTCAGAATCAACATACAATAGGATGAAGTTTACTGTTTAACAAAATCAAGTGATAATTCTCATCACTCAAGTTAGGGTTTGAAGTTTGAGCTAAACATGTTAAAATAATTCTCTTTTCTCTAAGGAAAGTGTTCAAGTTTCATATTCTCACCTTAAACAAGAAACAATCTAAATAAATTATTTTATCTTCCTATATTTCCTATATCTATCGCTCAATAATGCTCTAATAATGCATCACATCACCTCCAATGAGGATTAATAGTGAAGTCATATCAAACATCACTTCCTTGTTGGTTCTAAAATTCATTGTTAAATTGAATAATCTATAATTAGTTGTTTGAATTTAAATACTCATCATTTCATTTACTGTATTTACGATGTAAATTGATTTAACATCATTAATACGAACATGACATTGATTATTATGAAATGATAATTAGTGAATGATTCTGGAACATGTGGGGATGGTTTTAGTAACAACCACAAGGATATTATTAAATTAATATGATATGTTATATAAATAATAATAAAAATTCGATGAAATTTTAGATTAAATAGATAAATAAAATATTCATTAATATTCTGGATTCTATTATATATAAATAAATTAATGTATGTATAGAGAGTGAGGGTTGATATATCCAACATCAAATTATAGGGTTATAATATTTAAAATGAAATATATAAGAAATTATTCTATTGTAAGATATATATTATGATAACTATATGTATACTATAAATAATAAGTTATTAGGTTAACAAAATATTTATAACAAGTAATAATATCAATTTAATTTTAATATAATATTAATAAATCACTTGATAAATATTATATATATATATATATATATTAATTTTATATGTTTAATATATTGAAATTATATTTTAAAATAAAAATATCTAAATATTAAAAATAATTACACGCACTGTAAATTATTCAATATTTGAATAATTATCCTTATTAATTTAAAAAATATATATAAAGACATAATTTTTTTGGCACTAATCATAAGTAAGAGGATAGAAGTTATGAAAAAACTAAATTTATGAATATTACAAAATTTAACTTAATCACATTGAAAAAGAATTATAAAGTTGAGTTATTTATATGATTTCCGTACTTATTTAATCTTGTATAAAATTTCTCGATCAATCCACTATATTATTTAACATATTAAAAATATATTTAGTTTTTCTATATTAAGCTGACTCATCATTGACGAGGCACGGATTAGGTTAAGGACCTTTCAGCTTCAACTTGTGCTAATTTTCAACTTTTCCACCTTCAACTTTTTCACAGTCCATCACTGATCATAGCTGTTCCCATCTGCCAAACAGAAAATCTCTGAAACGGATAAACTTTACAAAAGGATTATTTTCATACTTCTAAAAGAAACTCCTGTCTAACAACCAATTTTAATAGTATAATAATATATTATAATTTTATGTTAAAAATAAATAAATATTTTGTTTTTTAGTGATATTAAGTAAATGTATTTCGTCTTTTAGTAGTGATAAAGTTTTATTATTCTAAATTTTATGGATAAAATTTCACTAGAAACAAACACTCTACAACTATATTTTAAAATAATACACTTTTATATATGTCAAGTCAATGAAATCGTTGTATCATTTTGAACTTTTATTAGTGGTCTATATATTAAAAAAGTATTGATACGTTCATAATTTTTCACTAAATTACTAAATTATAATATGAGAGAGAAATAATTTTAAAATTACAGTGTACTATGTATTACATTTGTAGTTGTGATTACAATTTGCAAAGTGTGTATTTACACTTTATGAAAGTAATATTTTCAAAGAAAAAACACACATGTCTATTTCATTGTCTGAGAGAGTGCTCAGATCACTACCTTTAGTACGGATCGAAAACTTACCTGACAAAGAATTTCGGTACCACAGGCATCTTCACACAGACATTTCTATTTCAGAGAGTGTTTAGATCACTACGTCTTTCTTTCGTACGGATCGAAATTTATCTTCGTTACCTTACAACCGTTTACAATGACTTCGATCATCGGCAAGTCATCAACTTTCTTCACCTTCGCACGTCAGCAGATACAACCTATATATTTTATATTACAATTTTTAATATAATTATTTTAATACTTTTTATATTTTTAATTATAAATTTATTTTTTTATTATATATATTTATATCTAAACCATGGATTATGAAATCATCATTTCCTTACCACCATGACACCACCATGCAACTTACTATAAATTGTTGCCAACCTTTGCAACTCAAAATTCCATCCTCATTAATTCAAATCATTCTATCACGTTACTGTTTCACCTACTTTTTACCGTTTTAACCTTTCTGTGTCAATATGACTGTCACGGCGGCGCCAACGGTGAAGGACGGATGTCTTACGGTGAGGGGCAAGACCGTTTTGTCCCATGTCCCCAGAAACGTTGTTGTTTCTCCGATCGGAACAGAGTCCGCGTTCTTGGGTGCCACTTCAACCGTTTCAAGTTCTCGTCATGTTTTCGATCTTGGAATTCTTCAGTGAGGCTCTGATATTATTCACCTTTTTCTTTGTTTGGCTTTCTCACGTTCACCAAATGCTTCTAGAATCATATCAAACTTCTATGATCATGTTGACGTGTTATACACCTTGTTAAGTAGTTCAGAATGCTCGATCTGATTGTTTGTTAATAAATTCTGATAGATTATGCTTGTATGTTAATTAATTCTGGTTGTGTCTATTATTAGTTTACTTCATATACTAACTACATGAAAAATCTGCACCAAACTCTGAGAGTTGTTCACTGAACTTATTTTGGAAAACAAAACAAAAAAATGCAGGGGATATAAGTTGCTATCTTTGTTCAGAGTCAAAATCTGGTGGATGATACCAAGTCTAGGGAGATCTGCCAGTGATGTTCCAAAGGAAACTCAGTTGCTGCTCCTGGAAGCAAAAGAAGAATCTTCACTTGAGGATGAGCTTTCTTCTGATTCTGAAGAGCTAGCTACAGATAAAACTTCCTACATTCTCTTCTTGCCTGTTTTGGATGGACAGTTTCGCGCAACTTTACAAGGAACTCAATCAAATCAGCTCCAGTTTTGCACTGAAAGCGGTTGTTACTTCAGTTTTTACTATTTGATTTCCTTCCCGTTATTATCGTCCTCAGCTCAGCTATTTGATAGTAATATGAGTATGACTTTAGATTTTGAATGCTGCAGGAGATGCCCGTGTTCAAACTTCCCAATCACTGGAAGCAGTATTTGTAAATTCAGGGGACAATCCATTTGAGTTAATCAGGGATTCAATCAAGTATGCTTCTTGTTCTATAATGTCCTTAGTCTCTAACTACTTATTTGTTTAGAAGTCAGGAAATGTTAATTTTCAATTTACAATGGCATAGGATACTGGAGAAACACAAAGGGACTTTCTGTCATCTTGAAAACAAGAGGATCCCTGCACATCTTGACTGGTTTGGATGGTGCACTTGGGATGCTTTTTACACTGAAGTGAGTCCACAAGGAATTAAAGAGGGCCTTCAAAGGTATACTACATACATACTATTTTAAAGATGGCCTGCAAATTTTGAAGATATCCATGACAATGACGATTTTGCCTGTTATCACAGTTTCTCAAATGGAGGTTGTTCGCCAAAGTTTATCATCATTGATGATGGATGGCAAGAGATCCTCAATACGTTTCACAAAGAAGGTGAACCAGTGATCGAGGGAACCCAGTAAGTTCTCTTTTCAGTCGAGGCCGCACATTTTTTCCTCCATTCTTTTAGTCATCTGCTCACATCTTTTTTGAACTGTAAGGTTTGCAACCAGACTAGCAGACATCAAAGAAAACAAAAAGTTCATCAATGCAGGCTCTGACAATTCTTGCAGCAATCTCCACGATTTTGTTGACTCTATCAAACATAATACGAATGTAAAGTAAGCTGTCTGATCCCATAAAGATACCATTCCATTACCACATTGAAACTTATGAACTGACCATGAATATAATGGTGCACTCTTTAGATACGTTTACATGTGGCATGCTTTAGCTGGTTATTGGGGAGGTGTACTCCCATCATCAGATACAATGAAGAAATATAATCCAAAGCTTGCCTATCCAATTCAGTCACCTGGTGCCACAGGGAACCTTAGAGATATAGCCATGGACAGCCTTGAAAAATATGGAGTGGGAATCATTGACCCAGAAAATATATATGACTTTTACAATGACTACCACAGTTACCTTGCCAGCTGTGGTGTGGATGGAATCAAAGTAGATGTCCAAAATTTGATGGAAACGTTGGGTTCTGGGTACGGTGGTCGTGTTTCATTGACCAAACGGTATCAAGAAGCATTAGAGAAATCTGTAACAAGGCACTTTAAGGACAACAACATCATTTGCTGCATGTCTCACAACTCGGATTCAATTTACAGGTTTGCAGTCTGTCTAATTAGAGGCAAGTACAATCCAAAATCTTGTTTGAATCCCTTTTCTGACTAGTTTATTTTACGTTCACAATTTTCAGTTCAAAGAAGAGTGCAACAGCAAGAGCATCAGAGGATTTCATGCCAAGAGAACCAACATTTCAAACCTTACACATTGCCTCTGTCGCGTTTAACAGCCTTCTACTGGGAGAGATATTTGTGCCAGACTGGGACATGTTCCATGTAATATTCCCGTCTCATTGCTTGTTCAAATGTTTCATGTATGAACATATTAATGAGTCGCTTGATACGATTAATTAATGATTCTATTTCAGAGCAAGCACGAGACAGCGGAGTTCCATGCTGCAGCAAGAGCAATTGGTGGTTGTGCAGTATATGTAAGGTAAGGCACCAAATCAGATTGAAGTCTTGGTCCCCCTTTGAAAACAATTTCTTAATCATAATAAAGTTTGAAAAAAAATTTTTTTTATCAAATTTGATATATTACAGTGACAAGCCCGGCAATCATGATTTTAAAATCCTCAAGAAGCTAGTGCTACCTAATGGATCAGTCTTGAGAGCAAGATTTGCTGGCCGTCCTACTCGAGATTGTTTATTTGAAGACCCCGTGATGGATGGTAAAAGGTATGTAACAAGTTACTGTCTGTCTCTAAGAATGGCCTGAATTTTCTGCTGCGCTTTCATTCCTTACTGAACAGTGAACATATTACTGACTATTTTGCAGTTTGCTGAAAATTTGGAATTTGAATGCACTGACCGGGGTGGTAGGCGTCTTCAATTGCCAAGGAGCAGGAAGCTGGCCACTGAAATCGTTGGAAGCCGCACCTTTGCGCATAACCATTTCAGGGAAAGTGAGACCCCTTGATGTTGAATTTCTTGAAGAAGTTGCAGGAGAAAATTGGAGTGGAAGTTGCATAGTATATGCCTTCAATGCAGGTGAAAACTCCTGCATCAACTAATCACATTTCATTTCCTTTTAGAACCTAAAACACATTCATTTCTCTAGAAATGCCAAAACTAACTACTGTACAATACTGCAGGCTTACTTTCCATGGTTTCTCACAGAGGAAAACTTGAAACGTCCCTGGAGACACTCCAATGTGAAATATATACAGTATCTCCAATAAGGGTCAGTACTCAATAGGCCTACTTTGCAATCTACGTTTTGTGAAAAACCATCTTTACCAAGTATCTAACGGGCAAGAGTGTTCATGTGTGTCTAAACAGGTGTTTGGTCATGATGTGCACTTTGCACCAATAGGATTGCTTGACATGTACAATTCGGGAGGAGCAGTAGAAGCCTTGGACTGCAACATGGATGTTTCACAGTTTATAGTAAAAGTCAAAGGCAGAGGTTGTGGCCGTTTTGGAGCCTACTCCAACGTTAGACCAAAGCGTTGTGTAGTAGACATGAAGGAGGAGGAGTTCTCCTACAACCCAGAAGATGGACTATTAACGATTAAACTTGATGGTGAAGGCAATTCAAGGGATATAGAATTTGTATACTGAGGTGGCTCTATAAAGTCAAAGTAAATGTAATCTTATTCCTCTTCAGAGCCATTTTTTATTACCTAAACCCGGAAGTAACCTTAAATGGAATTTTATTGTTGTAGGAAAAAAAGATGATGTTTAAATTTGGTGTTATAGAACTGCAAATATTTCTTTAACACCTGTAACCAGTAATGTGACACGGTCTTATTCGTTGTAACATCTGTACAATCTCGTCCTTCAACCATGCTCATCAGTTTCCTACCATTCTGGAACCAAGTCACTTAAGGAAGCAGTTGCTACTTCCTGCTACAAGAACTAGGTTGATTTTGATCTAACTATAGAAGATTCCAGGGACTTAGGGTGTGTTTGGTTTTCCCTTGGAGACCCAAACAAGCGTTCATTCCTTATCCAAGACTGCATCCACTCATTTGACAATTTCCTTTCTCGTTGATTTGAATCTCGTTCTCGTCAAAACTTCTGTTGAATAAGAAACGACATAAGGATGTTTTTCCATTGAACGCAAAACTGCTATGTGCTGTACGGTATTTAGTCTAAAACTTAACTGCCAATTCCTATAAATATAGGAACTACCTTGTATAAAGAACAGATTGAGCAAACTATTCTTCTAATAATGCTATGTAAATTCTCTTACCTCAATAAATCTCATGAAGTCTGAACGTTGGACTTCTGTTTTTGTAAATCTTTGTGTGTGTTGTGCCTAGATTTCTTCTTCTCGTTCTTTCTCAATCTTTCTTCTCGCGCTCCCTTGTTCCAGATTGTAACCCTAGCTGCACTCTCCTTAATAATTGGTATCAGTCTTGGACAATTCTACTCGAGAACTTATAGCTGATTCTACAAGTAATGCAGTGGTGATTAAAGAATGGAGGAACGTCATTTTACACTTCTCGATGTTAGACTAATTGAATTAGCAGGGTCCATTCAACGAATCTCAATGATTCTTTAAAGGAAACGGTGCAATAACTCATTCGCCAATCTTCTTTAGACAAATCAAATTCTATAATGGGCAGAGGTAAGATTACCAAGAATTTACTTTCCTAAGTTCAATGGTGACAATGTAGATCAGTTGAGAGTATAACACTTAATGATAGGTTCTATTATTACCAGGAGAGTTTCGAGGGAGAGAAGGGATGACTTTCTTGTGGACTAAACTTTGTAATGTTGATCGATCGAAAGGAGAGAAGGAAGATTCACCTACAATAGACTCTCTGATGCGTAATAAGAGTATAGAATATTTGTGTGTGAGTAAGAGTATAGTGTGTCGAAATCTGAGAAGACGTACAAGTGGATTAATTTGAAGGATGAACAAGCTCAGTTTGGATTTAGCACATATCAAACATTGATTTCGATTTAGAGTAATGCTTGTTAATTATTCTGATAATTGTTTGAACTCGAACAATAGTACTTAACCATTTGGTTCAAGTTTGATAAAGTTTCTCGATGTTTGTTTAAATTCAAATTGTGACTTGGTCGTTTGGTTCATGTTTGATATAGTTTTTCAATGTTCGTTTCTTGGATTTTGACTTGACCGTTTGGTTAAAGTCTCATAAAAATCTCAATGTTCATTTGAACTCGGATTGTGACTTGATCGTTTGGTTCAAGTTTGATAAAGTTTCTTAATGTTCTTTTGAACTCGGATTGTGACTTGACCGTTTGGTTCAAGTTTAATAAAGTTTTTCAATGTTCGTTTGAACTCAGATTGTGAATTGACCGTTTGGTTCAAGTTTGATGAAGTTTACCAATGTTCGTTTGAACTCGAATAATAGCTTACAATAAGTATCATTGTAAACCATGTGTAAAAAGGAACTTTATTTCAAAAGAATTAGTCTCATTAAAACCTTACCTGGAAAAAACCCTTCTTAGAAAAAACCCTTATCGGGCTATGGCTATTATACGAAATGTCTAGGAGCACCTAATCGGATAAGTTCTTCGATTAGATATCGTACCTTGAAGCATGCTTCTAAAGTGTGGCCCATGTTTTGATGATAATTGCATTTCTTGGTCAAGTCAGTTGATGGATGACTGGTTGTCGGAGGCAGAAGTTGCATGCTTTGTGCAAGATCACGTCCCGACTTCTATTCAAGGGAGTATAATTTTCAAATCTCTTAGTTCGCTTTCTTGTGGGATATTGTTCCGAAGTGGCAACTTTCGAGGTTTTCATTATTTTTCTTCTTACTTCAACATTCTCCTCAATATTGATGTATCAGGCAGCTCGGCTGCGAAGTTCATCCATGTTGGCTGAAGGATCCACGTAAAGGTTGTCTAAGAACTTCCCTTAACGAAATCCTATCAGTAGGGTGTGCATGGCTACAGCCAGATGGAGGCCAAGAATATTTAATGTTGCTTTTGCAAATCATGCCATATATTGTCCAGGCTTTTCTCTTCACCTTGCACCACATTGTGCAACGAAGTTGATGTCGCAACCATTGGTTTGTAATCATCAAATCTGGCCAAGAATCATGCACAGAGTGTGTTAAAGGAGTCAATGAAATTCCTGGGCAAGGAGTAGTACCATTTCAAGGCCACCCCCATCAACATGGTTGGAAAAAGTCTACAATGTACGACCATGCTACCTCAGAACAGGTTTGCCTGAGTCACGTATGCTTTGATGTGAGCCTCAGTGTCTGAAGTCCCGTTGTATTTTTTCAACCTCGGCCCTTTCCATTTTCGAGGTAGTTGAGCTCTCATGACCTCAAAGGTAAAGGGGTGGAAACCTTCTAGATTAACTTTCATCATTTCACTGAGAGGAGGATTCAATACCACCTTGAATGGTATTTGCTCGTGTCCTTGAGTTTCCCTCCACGATGATCTTGGAGTTGGAGCATAACAAGTCTCCCTCCAAGATGATCTAGGAGTATATGTGCAAGGAGAAGTATGTCCTTGTTGAATAGATGGTTCAAGCGATAATTGTTGGGACTTTGTCGCATACTGGGTAGAAGGGACTTTGTCGCATACTGGGTAGAAGGGACTTTGTAGTGTTGACCAATCACAAGGAGAGAAGGGACGTTCACCTACAAAAGAGTCATCGGTGCTTAAGTTAGTAAGAATATAAAATATTTGTGAGTAAGAGTATGAAGAGTTTAATGTGTCCATTTATTGAGAGAGTCATCACCTATTTATAAATCTTGTTGGACTCATACCATTAAGAAAAACATTAAATAGTTACCATGAGATATAAATTGATTTTATAATAGTAACTTATAACCGCTAGTAATCTATAATCGAGTTATGGTGTGATTTATGTGTCTTAATATAATATTAAACAAACAATTATTGGTATGATTGTATCAGGTTGTAATTGGGGGTATGTACATGTTCAATTAGCCATTTATTCATCTGGAAGGACGTGTCCTTCAGTGACATACAACAATAGTGAAATATACCAACTTTTCCTTCCTGCCTTGGAAAGCTTACATCGCTTTGGTTAGAGGATGTTTTGGGGATGTTTTGTAGACCCCATGACAAAGTTGGTGAAGTTACTACAGACCAATGTAGTGGACGAATACCATGAAGTCTTGTATGACATCATCAACCGCTTAAACCTCTTATAATCATACACTATCAATTGTTTTCTTAAAGGCTTAAAAGAGACATCCAAATGCTGGTGAGGATGTTCCAACCTACAATGGTGCAAAAGGCGTTTCTTTTAGCAAGAATCTATGAGGTAGTCAGTACATATATGCTTTCGGATTCTACAGGCTTTTTGGCCAATAATAAAGGATTTTTGGGTGCTAAACTGAGGCATCTTGAAAAAATACATACCTAAACTTGTCGACAATGTTAAACCTCAATTTCGATCTACAAGAATGTTGGTCCTAGGTTTATGAGTGAAAAGCCTTTGCTACTTTTGTGATGAACCATATACAGTGGAACATAGTCTCACACATAAGAAACTCTAGGTACATGTCATGGAAATTCAAGAAATGAAAGAAGAACAAAAATTTACACCTACCAAACTTCTTTCTTTTATTAAGAGTGATGGTAGTCCTTTGGTTAAATTGATTAAGCTTGTTGTAATAACTTTTTCTATTTGGATGATATGACGTATGAGGAATTATGCTAGATTTTAGGATAAGATTAATGTTTCTAGGGCTATTTCGGCAATTAAAGATTTAACTTGTCCAGTGAGAAATTCGTCTAAAGCTTCAATGAAGAATGATATGTTGGATTTCAACATGATTAAGTTTTTTGGTATTAATACTTGTACTGGTAAAGTTCTTTGTCCTCTTCTTGTTAGATGGGAGTTCCCTTCACAAGGTTGGGTTAAAACTAACACTGATGGGATTGTTAGGGGATATTTTGGTTTTGCTACTTGTAGATGTATTTTTCATGGGAGTATGGGGAGTTTATTGTTGCTTTCTCTGCATTTCTTAAAGTTCAGACTGTTATGGTTGCTGAGTTTTATGGAGTTATACATGGTATGGAGGAAGTTCAAAAGATGGGGCTTACTAATGTATGGCTTGAATGTGATTCTGCATTAGTTTGTGTTGCATTTACTGCTAGGATTAATGTTTCATGGATGCTTCATATTCAATGAAATACTTGTCTTAATTACTGTAGGAAAATTAGGTTTAGGGTTACTCATATTTTTCGTGAAGTGAATGTGTGTGCTGATAAGTTAGCTAATTTAGGATTTATTCATAGAGAATCATTTCATTGGTATAATAGGCTTTCATCTAGTATGTTCTTAGAATTCTTTATGAATAGGTATAGTCTACCTATGTATCGTTTTTTGTTAACATATATGGATTTTGGCCTAGTCTCCCATATTTTTTTGTATTTTCTTTCTTTTTTGTATTTGCTTTTTCTTTTAATAATTATTTTTTCATTTGATGACAGATGATTGTTGTTACTTGAGGTGTTAGCCTAACTGAGATATCAAGTTGCATAGTGATGCCTAACATGAAAGCTTTTATAAAAAAAAACAACTACATTAGTTGACCATGGTCCTTAAATATCAATCGGTGTACTTACAGGAATTCCTAACTTCGGGACTATGAGAGTGATGAACTATTTCAACAAATATTCACTACATATTTTGTTGCATAATGTAAGTATGCCTTAGTTCTTGGACATTCAGGTTGCCAAGAAGTTCGGATGTCGAATTGAGGAAGGTGAGTTGTTGATGGAAATGATGGTTGATGTTAACAAGATCACTGTCTCTTCCATGGTTAAGAATTTTTCATGGAAATTATAACATACAACATTTATGTCTTATGTATCTTAATCCCATCGGGTTGGTGCAACTTGGTTCTTAGAGTGGAATGGTTGGTGACTTTAGGAGACATCACTTAGTATTTTGATATGTTTCTAGATTTTGTTTTTTAAAATCCCATTTCTGGAATGTATTATTTGTATTATGAATTTACCTTTTCAAGATGACTGAAATTTTATTTACAGAATGCAAAACAACCTTTTTTGAATTTCCTTTTCCATAACATATTTCTTAATTCCAGATTTCCAATTCCAATATGCACTCAAACGCACAAGGACAATTCTATAATTTCATAAATTGATATGGCCATGGTGCAGGTTCGAATTGATTGGGTTAAAGAAGCAAAAGCTTAAGGTGACTTAAAAAATCAATGATTGATTTTTTTTCTCTACACAAATTCTTCTTGTATCTTCATACTCTCTTTATGCATGTCCATAGAAGAAGAAAAATGACAAGTTTATCTTCCTCTTCATCTTCTCCATTGAGCACTCATTTTCCCCTTCTCAGCAACAAAAACCCCTAACTTCAACGCCACCACCACACCATCTCCCACCTTAAGGCACCACCACTCAACTCTTACCTTCGCCATCTACGCACAAAACTCCAGAATACAAAAAAAGGTGTACTTTGGATTGTGCAATCTGGAATACTATGTTTTTTTGTATTCCAAATTGTGCAATATGAAATACAATTGTGTGTGCTTAGACGACAAAGTGAGGAGGTTCTGCGAAAGTGGCACTAGAGGTGAGAGTTGTTGTGGCGGTGGAGGCTGTTGTGGTGGTAGCATTAGAGGTGGGGGTTGCTCAATAGAAAAAATGAAGAAAAATGATGAAAGGGTAAAATTACCATTTTCCTTCTTCTACGAAGAGGTTGCTTCTTCCTACAACTTCATATGTTCTTGTGGAATTCCCTTAACTTATATAATGCTAGAAATACCCTTTTGTAAATAAGTTAAATATTTAAAGAAGGTGTGGATTTGTGTGTATTCCAGATTGTGTAATCCGTTGAATCTCTGGATTACACAATCCAAAATTAATCGAAAGGGTGGGATAGCTTCCAGATTGGACAATCCAAAACTTATAATCGGATTCAAAAAAATATTTCGGATTAGGCAATCCATAAGGCAAAGGTATATTTAGAATTACATGAAAATATATTATGGATTACATATACTGAAAATTAATACCAAATTCAAAAGTATTTTTTTTAAATATATTCTGAATTACATGAACTGGAAGCTAATATCATATCCAAAAATAACTTCTGATTTATATAATTCAGAGTATATTTTTTTAAAAAAATTACTTCCATTGTCCAAATTTAATGAACAATTTCGAATTACAAAATAGCTTCCAACATACATAATATATAATATTTATAAAATAAAAAAAATTAAATGGCGAAAAGTATATTGATAAATCAATGGACAAGAACAGTAAAATATAATTCAAAAAATAATTTTTTTCATCACAAAACAAAAAAAAAAACTGTGAAATCCTCTCAAAATAAGTAAAAAATCACCTAAAAAATCTTCAACAAGGTTAAATAGGTATTAGGGTGTCTTGGGGTGTTGGGATATCTTGGGGTGCTGGGATAAGCAAAATAGAAAGAAGGTAAAAAGCTATTTAGAATTTTAGGGTTTTATTTATTTTTATTGAAGCACAAAATCGTATTTTCACAATTATTATAATGATAGCACAAGAACATATGGAGGTGCAAAAAGAAGCAGTGCAAGCAAATAAGTATGGACAGGAAGCCCGTGTGAAAAGCCCAGATTTGTGATATTAATTAGTTTTGGGGTTGTGTATGATATTTTAGATATCAGAAGGCTTCCCTGGTTTTCTTATCCTGATACACTCTTCTCTCCTTGGTGCATAGTTTCTTACATGTCTATCACTGCCACTGCCTTCAAGTCCCTCACCATGGCCGATTCCTGCCTCCTCTCTTCTCCCTCCTCTCTCTTCCACAACATAACCAAATCCCACGTCTTCTCACCTCCCTCCAAACCCCTCACACTCCAATTCTCATGCCTCAACTCCTCACCCTCGCTCTCTCTTTCCCTCGCTGCACGAACCCACCGCTCCCCCGTCCTCACCCACGTCGCCCAAACTTCCGATTGGGCCCAGCAAGAAGGCAACGCCGACACCGTCCAGGCCCAAGATGAAAAACAAGAAGAGCCTGGTCTCCTCGACTGGGAGCCCAACGGCGAAGAAGATGAGGGTTTCGTCGAACCGCCAGAAGAGGCCAAAATCTTCGTCGGCAACTTGCCTTACGACGTTGATAGTGAGAAACTGGCCATGCTATTCGACAAAGCCGGAGTCGTTGAAATCGCCGAGGTTAGAAAGAGAGAACCTCGTTTTCTTCTCAAATCTCAATCTCGGTTTTTGTTAATGTTATTTAGGGTTTAAGAGTGACATGAACGCGTGTGGTTGTCCTTTATTTGTGATTTTAGGTGATTTATAACAGGGAAACTGACCGGAGTCGCGGATTTGGGTTTGTGACGATGAGTACTGTTGAAGAAGCTGAGAAAGCTGTGGAGAAATTCAGTGGCTATGTAAGTTCATATCACTTGTTTTTTATTCTGATGTTAAATAGTGAGAATAGGAGCTTGCTGTGTATTGAATCCTTGTTTTGTGTGGTGGACTCTGTTGTTTTTGTGATTGATGTGTTGCAATGGTATGAATGTCTGGGAATAATGGAGAAAAAAAGAATGGCTGGTGTTTCCTATTGAAGAGGCTGTGTGGATTATTTGAATTAAACCCATATGCATTATAGTACCTGTCTGATTGTTGTGGCATTCCATCCACCCATACTGGTAAACAGCAACGATATGATTATGACCATTCTGAAGTCTCTTTGTTTCCTCTTTGCATCTATGAACCTGCAACAAGACTTCTTTTGTGTGCTTTTTTTATAAGGAAGGTCACTTTAATTAATATGTGAGTAGAGTTGCCTGCATAACTTGTGTCATAAAGATGAGGTGGCTTGTGCCTGTGTCATTTTAAGTCCTTCTAAATATATAGTTACACATCTTGAAGTTCGGACTTCCATTCAACTATTTGTAATGTTTTTGTTTGTTAGCCAATGACTCGAAGGCTGACTGAATCAAATGCTACAGAACATTTATAAGTTTGCTCACGTCACATCTCTTGTTGCTATGAAAATTTTGTTGCTTTTCGCGAAGAAGTTTTTTAAAGTTGTACAAGTCAAATGTATCTAACATGTCATTCACATGCAAAAGAATGTGTATATTGCCATTGATATTATTTCTAAATTATTTTATTGTGTTGTTCTTTGGATCTTATTCATATTATCTGTGACAGGATTATGATGGAAGACAGTTGACTGTTAATAAGGCTTCTCCGAGAGGAGCTCAACCTGAACGCCCACCTCGTCGTAACTTTGAGCCTGCCGCTTCTATCTATGTTGGTAATTTGCCATGGGATATTGATAGCACAAGGTTGGAGCAAGTTTTCAGTGAGCATGGTAAGGTTGTGAGTGCTAGGGTAGTCTATGACAGGGACAGTGGTCGTTCTCGTGGCTTTGGCTTTGTCACAATGTCGACTGAAACAGAAATGAATGATGCTGTTGCTGCTCTTGATGGTCAGGTATTACTTAAGTTTCTTGTTAAATTATCAATGGTTACATTCATTGATAATTAAATATTCTGAAAGCTGAAAGGTACAGGATTGTTATGTGTTATGTTCATAAGGAAAATAGCTTGAAACGTACTGCTTTTGAAATTGCATCTAGTGTGTGTGGTCTGAGGGCAGGTTGAAACAAGATATCAAAGTGACTACTTTTATAGTTTGTTTTTGGATGATTGATATGGTGGTTTTGTTATTTCAGACTTTGGACGGAAGAACAATTAGGGTGAATGTTGCTGAGGACAGACCCCCCAGGCGTAGCTCCTTCTGAGTGGCACCTCAGGTAGTTCCCCATTTCAGCTGCTGGAGTTCTATTGCATTTTTTTAATGGCTGAGGATATAGTGACAATTTTCTTTAAAGGAAATTTCTTTCTTGGGGCGCCAATTTCATATTAGATTTATTTAGTTTGCTATTATGAGTGTAATGTCCAGATGAAGAGTAAGTTGTAATTCGAACTCTAAGATCTTGAAAAAAAGTATACTTTGTTGGGTTTTTCTCTGGGGCTATTTGTTAATTTATGAAATGAGAAAAACGGGGAGAGAAGAGTTCTGTCGCGACTATTGTAGAAATGCTTTGTTCGTTTGAACTAAATATTCAACTGAAAAAAACCATTATTTTCAGTCACCGGAGACGATTCAGTTCATCCAGCTAATAATGATACTTTAATTTTTGGTGCATCCGATACGGCGGATGATTTATTGATTTTAATCATTGATGTGGGTTCTTGGTAAGTTTCAGTATAAATTCTTACGGGCTTTTTAACGATTTCGGTGTAATTTCATCTCCAAATTACTGAAATGAGTAAATGTTTTAAAATTTACTGTGGTGGGTAGATTTCAAGTTTGGTCAAAAAATGATGGTAGGATTGCATGGCTTTCATTTGAAATTGTGAATTATAGAAGTCATGGTTAGTGAAGAAGACTTTAATTATAATACTTTTGGTTGCATGGCTTTCATTTGAAATTGTGAATTTGTTAGTGAAGACGACTTTAATTAGGATACTGATAGTGTGAAGTTGCGAGGGAGAAAGAAGAGTTTTGCGTTCAAATGAATTTAATTTTTAATTTTCTTGCATGTCTATTAAAAGAATACCAAATTCTATATGATATTTGTTTTGTCACGATAGAGATGTAAATAAAAGAAATACGAGTATTAAATTAAGTAATCCAATTTAAATAGAGCGAGTACAAAATATTACAACAGTTGATGTTTTATTGTCTATATAGACAATTATTTGTATTTATACTGATAGTAAAAATATTTTTTTGTCTTCTTTAAAATTGGCTGATATGAAATTTTACTTCATAAAACTAATAAATACTATGCAAATTATGGATTGGGTCAACAAATATCATTTGCTATAAATAATAATAGTAACAAATAATGATAACAATATGAACAAACAATGATAATAATAAGGAGAAGATAGTCTAAGTACCTAAACTTTTCACAATTACACCATCAATAATTTTATTTAAACATGTATGATAGATTGATTTTCAAGCTGAGGAGTGACTATTTTTAGAATATCAAATTCTGAATTTTCTCAATTATCCATTTGTACATTACGCATAACATATTGTTATTCATTTTCTTAGTAAGAAAAAAATATCTTCAAGATATTGATGGTCTACTCATATCATCCACTTTGTTTTGGTTTCAATTATGATTTTGTTATTTTAAATGTTGTCTTAACAATAGCACAAATGTCAAAAGAATTATTTTTGAATGCTTGTTGAGAATTAAGTTATTCTCCTTAATTGGAGTTCTTAGTTAATTCACTTAGTCTTAATCAATCTCTTGTTTACTTAATTCAAGACGTAGAAGATAAACATATCACGAGTAGAAGCTTGGAACTAGTGAGGAGATGTTTGTTTTACCGATAAGATTTTGTTGAATTTGATTGATGCTTGTTTGATCACATTGTGTAAAAATTGAAATAGTGAAAATTTTAAGAAAATCAATGATGAATTCATTGTTGAATAAACTTGAGAGTCAATCTACTTTCTTTTACTATTTTTCAGTTGTCTACTTTACTTTTATGCACAACAATCTCAACTCCCTTTTATTTTCATTGTTATTTCTGACTTTTTTTTATTGCAGATAAGTTTTGAATATTGTTTTAACTAGATTTACTATTAGATTAATTGATAAACAACTTGTGATTATTTGACCATAATTAGACTACTATTTATTTGTTGTTAGATGGTCTAGCACTGCATTACACATCTACACTCAATGTTATTTTAGTTTGACAACAAAATGACAACTATCAAATTTGGTGTCGTTGTTGGAGAATCCAATTTGAATTTGGTTATCAATATCTGCATAATTTTTTTGTATTTGTATAACTTTTATTTTTATGTTTTCTGCATATCTAACTCTATTTTTTTCTGTTCTAATTGCATAATTTTTCATATTTCTCAATGATCTCATTATTATAAAAAAACATATTTCAAAATAGACATCTATTAATGAAACATCTCATTGTTTTTCAACTTTTCCTCTTAATTTTGATTTTGAAATTAATATGGATTTAACTTCTATTTTAAATCAACTTTTATATGAAAATCATTCTTCACTTCAACATCATCAACAAAATTATATGCAATGTGAGTCTTACTTTCAGAAACTGCAATAGTCTTATAGGCATATTTCCAACCGTCTTTGCAACGCTTCTGCATCCCTCCATTCATTCCACTGCTTGGAATTAATTCTATCTTAGAGGATTTCCATCATGTCCCTTTTACGTCTCCAACAAAAAAAATATGTCATTAAGGTTATATGAAAAGGAAAAAAAGACTTTTGCACCCTCTATGCAATTTGGGTTTCAAGCATCATGATCAACTTGACTAACGAGTGAAATTTTGTATTTAACATGCTAGATTTGGACATTTGTTGACTTTACAAATATCGACATCAACCACCACTTGGTTACAACATTAGTGAAGAGGTGGAGGACAAAAATTCACACTTTCATATTCCACTAGGAGAATCTGTCGTCTCATTAGAATATGTGATATTGCAACTTGGTCTTTTAATTGATGAAAAACTTGTCACTAATGTGAGTAGTGATGATTTGGTCTCCCTATGTGAACAATTGTTAGTGTCACATACAATGGTGACAAAATGATTCAATCAAACTATGTTGATTAAACAATTCTTTTCACCAACTATCATATGATGCAAACGATGTTGTTATAACACAATATGCAGAAACACACATTTTAACTTTTATTGGATCTTTATTGATATTATATACATAAGCTAGTAGAATTCATATGATGTATCTATTATTATTGATTAACTTCAATTACACGTCAAATTATAGGAACTCAACTACTTTGGCATGTTTGCATCATGCTCTAGATTATGAGATTGACTTCAACCAAAACAACATTGAAGGTTTCATGCTACTTTTGTTGTGTTGAGCTTAAAATCACATTACATGTATTTATTCGATTATTAAGGTATTAAGTGCTAAAAATATTGCATCAAAGTCTTTATTTTCCACTTGTAGAAATGTTATTTATTTATTTTGTCCACTTACATTATAAAGTTCCATGTTACATTAAATTTCATAGCTTTTGTGTTTAGTATAGTATAATTTTTGTTTATGAGAAAAGGAAAAACACAATTAGACTATAGTCTCAAATATTTAATACATTTAATTACCTGCAGTTGAAATAAGTTGTTTATGAAATCACCAATGTACTTATTATCTTTTAGTTATTGATGTTAATCACATGTCTTAATAATTTTTGTAGACTATTATTAGAATGATGAAGTTAATCACTTAACTATTATTGATCTTTCTCCAATAAGTTTGGTGATTGTTTTGCAATATAGAATTTTATCTTGATTAGGTCATGCAAACACTTTAGATTTTAATAAAATATTTCAACCAACCTATTAAATCTAGATAAGTTTTACAAAGCGACATGAGAGGAAGAACTTATATAGATATTCACCACAATATTATAAAAATTATAAAAAGTGAAGATATTAATATAAAATAATTGACATAATCAACTAATTCACGTAAGTTTAAAAGAAATGTTCATTTTACATGACAATACATTTCCATTTTACATGACAATACATTTAGTATACAATTCGTTACAAATCATCTTTACAAGCAACATTTAATGGCGATGATGTAGTTCATTTACAAATCTTTTAATGATATATTTTTGTTTATCCTAAATTAACAATTATTTTTTTAACAATATGACAACTTTACTTAGAGTCCCTTTATGTTGAGTCTTTTTCATATGTTTAAAAATACTTTGTTAAATAATCCATTAACATATAACAACTAATTTATTATCAAATAATTTCTAAAATAAATCAAATAATTATTTATTGAATAGTTTGTTAAATAATTCATTAACACTAAATTGTTTTTTTTTCAATTTTTATTATTATTAACATATAATAATAACTAATTTATTATTAAAAAAAATTAAAAATGAAACAAAATATTAATAATTTATTACACAGTTATTAAACAAATTATTTTTAAAAAAAATTATTTAAAAAGTTTATTAAATTTCCCAATCTCATTAAACTAAAAAAATTAAAACAAAGAGGAGTTATGTATTCAGAACAACACTAAACAAATGTAAGTCATCACCCTATACATGATTTTAGTTGTTTAAAAGTTTACTTTTACACTAAAATCATGGTTAATATTCACGACTTATCTTTTATAAAAAAAAATGGAATGGAGAACTCGACTTCTCTTTTTATAAAAAAAAAAATAAAAAATGGAGAACTAGTGTTTCTCTAATCAAAGACACGTACACTTTTACAATAATATGGAAATAAACCGTAATTCAAATAACTTGAAGAATTGACTTTACATAGCTTTAATGCCCAGGTAGTTTTGTCTTCTTTGGACAAAAAGTACAAGCTATACGCAGAAAACGGTCAAAAAAATACTTGATATCAAAATTATTATTAATGCACATTATGAATATGAATTAATACAGTAAGCAGAAAATGAAACTTTATACTATACAAATTCTACCCGCATAAGGGTGCATGTTCCAACGACTTATATCTGTAACTGTAAACATTAACCTTACACGATTAAGGAAACTTTTAACTATACAAATTCTAACAGCATGTGTTCATCCAAGATCCAAACTGTGACATCACTTCCAAAATTCAGTATTTTAGCTCTCCATTTTAGTAACCACGCAGTTGGTTTTCTCGACTAGTGAGGGGAACATAACGAACAGACGTCTCAGTTCGGATACTGATACAACCATCAGAATTCTTATCCACCACCTTTAAATCTTGAAATATGTTTCCGACAGGAATCACCATTCTACCTCCAGGCTTCAACTGATCAATAAGTGGCTGGGGAATTTCTGGTGCTGCTGCTCCAACGTGAATGGCATCATAAGGTGCAAACTCTGGCCAACCTTGCCTCCCATCTGTCAACACCACAATTATCAATCCTCCAATCCATAATCCCAAGTAGACGTTTATTTAACTGGTTAAGAAATAATCATGCAACAGTAGTAGATCCAGTAGATTCTATTGTCGTGCATACAATGTCACACGGATATTTCAGATAACCATAACAAGAACAATGCACTTTAATGGACTCAACATCAAAGAAATTGAAAATCCTGACAAACAGGTTATGTTTTCACCGTTCTACAGAACTATACGTATTCAAACTATGGCATTATGTGTTTAAAACCTATGCTAGAAACAAGGATTGCATTCAGTTATTGTGCTAAAATGAAAAGATTCAATCTTTCAGATTCCATTCAAAAAGAAACTTGAAAAACCATACCACCAGCATGAACAGAAAGGGAACCATCTTTCAATTGTGTAGCAGCAGCGCTTTTCTGAATATTCTCTATCGAAGAAGAAACCAATTCAGGAATATGCTCTACACCAACAGCACGGCCTAGGGGTCCAACCATCAAGGCAAAGCACGCAGTCAGGTACCCCGTTCCTGAACACAAGTCAAATTTGGAATTGTGACCACCAACTAAAGATAAAAATGTGAAAAGCCAAAAGGACTGGTAAACAGAACAAGGAGTTGATCCATGTAGCCTGACATCATAGATCCTTCAAAATATCAACCTAGAATTGGGAATATTCAAATCAATAAGGGGAACCTAAATCTAAATGCTTTTCAATGAACACTGTCACAGTTCTACATCTTCACACCATCTTTCTTTTGCTATGCCTATATAAATATTCCAAAGAAGGGGGCTGTGGCAGAGCTTAGAAACTACCCCTCATGCACGTTTTATGCAATCCACCCATTGCTCAAGCAATTGACCCTCATTAACACATTTTATAAACAACTTGTATAACATGTTCTACCATTTATTTTAATAATCAGCGTCATTAACAGACGGGACAGTGCTTCACACTTTACCTAGGGAAGTTTATGCCTCATCAAAAGCAAATCAAACACACACATAATGGAATACCAAGAAAATCTTCATTCACTAACTAGCAAGCAATTCGCACTTCTTTTGAACGTGTTCGAATAAAATTAGACAAGTAAATAATTTTCTAATTTGATTATAATAGATTCATGGAGCATATACCAGAGCCAACGTCCAGAGCATGCATCCCAGGCTGCAAATTCTCCTCAAGTAACTGAAGACACATGGCATGCATATGCGGGGCAGATATAGTGGCATTGTACCCTATGGCCATGGGGCTGTCATCATAAGGCGCAGCTCCGTCCGGTACAAACAACGCTCTATCAACTGTCTCCATTACTTCAGCCACTTTACTTGATGTGATCACCCCATAGCGCTGCAACCGCTCCACCATCGCTTTGTTCTTACTAACGCCACTCACAGAGCAAAACCGCTGCAATTTTAAAGAATTCAATAATTTCTAGACAAAAAACGAGAAAACATTCTATTTTTGTTCTCCTCTTGGTAAGAGCGCACTAAGAGAAGACAAAGGCCAGATTAAAAACAAGAAACCTAAAAAGACAAAAAAAAAACACATGAACTTGACGCAATCGCCATTTCTGAGTTTCAACAACTGTATTTCTACGATTTATTGCTCAACTAAATGAATATTGAGCGTGGTTTCAATTAGAAAAAGAGACAGAAACTTAGAATTGCGAAAAGGAAAGAGGAAGCGTGGTTTGATAAAATGACTATTACCTGCATCCTAAGGAAGAGAGTGTTCCGCGTGAGGAAATTAGGATTTCGGGAAAAGAGATTGGTGATGACGGAGAAGGTGGAGGAGTGCGGTGGAATGCGACGGTGGGTGGAGAGAGTGCGTTTTGTTGTATAAGAAGCGTAATAGCTGCAACCATAAGCCAACGCTGGGAAAGGGTAGTAGTGGAAGTGCAAGCTCATTTTCTTCTTTTCTCGCTCTTTCTTTTCACGCTTTTCCCTTCACACGCTCTCGCCATATATTACCCACACGTGTTAGCCCATTCCTCGGGCTCAGCCCACACGTGGACAACCATAACGGTCTTTTCTCCTGTAGATTCTGGATCCATTGAGTTCTGTGAGTTCCTCACTCCGACTTCACCACTCATCTATTCTATAAAATTTAACAAAATATTAAATAAAATTTAACAAAATATTAAATAAAATTTAACAAAATATTAAATAAAATTTAACAAAATATTAAATAAAATTTAACAAAATATTAAATAAAATTTAACTAATTATATTACTTTAAAATATTCTTACAAATCTAAATATAATTTAATATTTATACATAATCTAATTTTAACTTATATTTTTTTATATTTATATAAAAAAATGCGACACGATGGAGCATTTGTTGAGGAAATCAGGGTTGGGTTCAAAGATTTGGGAATTTTCATGAATGAGAATTAAAGTGGGAATGATGATAAAGACTAGGGTTTCGATGGGTTTTGGAAAGTAACTTTGACTAAAAGGTTGTGGGAACTAAAAAAATGGGGGGAAAATAAAGTAATAAAATGTGATGGAGAGAATGAAAATGAAGTATTGAAAATTGTGTATTTTATACAATGGCTGTGAATGCTATATTTTGAATATGAAATGTGAAAGTTATTAAAACATCGTATTATACAATTAATTATCACAGTTTTTAATAATCGTCATATTAAAATCATTATTGCTTACACGATTTTATATAGTGGCTCTGCTATGAAATGTGGAAGGCTACTCACACGAAATCAGATGGACAGGTGACTTCACAATTTGCACATAACATTGTTGATAAAATCATAAGTACATATATGCATAGTATCATTCTCATTTCCTCAATATTTCTAGGTATAGAAGTTAGGGTTATACGTAATTACTATTTATATGTTGCAAGATTCTTTAGTTGAGCAAGACATCTTTGACTCATTTTTTTTCCATGATCGAGATGATATTTTGACGACAGTCATAGAAAGACAAGAGCGCCCAGGACATGTGTGCGATACTTGTATTTCTTGGGGACTTCGTGATTACTTTGGTCCACCACCACGAAGAAGTGTAGACTTTACAATCAAGAGGCTTTGAATAAGATGGAGATGTGGTTTGAAGAAAAATTGAATCAAATATGTCATTGCAACAACATTTTGATGATAAGTTAGAATCTCCTACTCATTCTCAGCAACAAACTCATGGAACACCTTATACAGTTCGTGAGGTTGTTCGAGTGAGCATTAAAGGGAGTTGTGCTATTGCAGATCCATCAGTAAATCATATTCACCTTGATTTACCAAAGCAATGTGAGTTATAACTTTAAGATAACCCCATGCCTCTAGTGGAAATTAATCTACAAATAAAGGGAGCGATAACCATCCATGATGTCCTTATATAGTTCGAATGGACACCACTAGTGGTTGATGAAACTCAAGATGTTGTTGCTTGAGTGCATATATCTAATACAGAGGTTCAATTGGTAGGAGAGGCTTTAGGCATATTTTTTTGGCTTGACTTTGATATTTGGTCATGTCAGTTTTAGTACGAGAATATGTATTACATTGTGTTATTTTTATTTAGTTTTTTATTGTTATAATTTCTATCAATGTTGAACTAACGTTTTGTTTAGGATTTTCTCTGTCATGATAAACATGTATTAGAGAATCTGTTATTGATGATGATGACATGGCAAAAGTTGAGGATGATTTCATATCTCACCTTTTGACCATATTACCTAGATTGGGGAGGAAATCTTTGCATATACGGTGGGACAATAAGTATTTTACACTAGTCCTACAACCGGTGTTGATGTGGACGATAAAATGTCAATTACATATTACATCGGTTAAGCAACTGGTGTTATATGTAGCCCTGTATTACATCGGTTAAGCAACCAATGTTATATGTAGTCCCATATTACACTGGTTACTTGAGTCAACCAGTGTAATATGGGGGCTTCACAAACCCAGCTTGCAATCTAACCATCTCCCTCAAAACTCTAACCGACTTCTCTTCAGTCTCAGGCCCAATGGTACTAAAGTGCCCGACGAAAGGCTCTTTCCGCAAAATCAATTCAGAGTCATAAATGCTTTCGCCACCAACACTTTCATCCACGCCCAAACAAACCCTAGTGGTGAACTGGGAGAGAAAGCCCTCGTTGGCCCGTACCATCTCGCGCGCGTGCTACCACTTGGCGTCGGAGGCAATAAGGACGAGGTCGGCGGAGGGCACACGATTGAAATGTGGAGGGCGAGGGTTGTGGAGGAGGCGGAGGAAGGGAAAAGGTAGAGTGTGAGGGGAGAGCGGTCGAGGATTTGGGGAGAGGCATGATGGAGGCAGCGGGAGGTGGTGGAGGAGGCGGAGAAAGGACTTGTTGAGGATTGGAGTGGTGGAAAGCTTGTGGCGTGCCTCGTGAGGGTGTTGAACGATGAAAATGGGAGTGACGGTTTGGATAGGAGGAAGGAGGAAGGGGAAGCATGTGGTAGAGACAAACGTGCGTAAGACGATCGTAGTTGGTGTAGATGGAGCGATGGCGAGGTTCAGGTGAAAGAGTTTGTCACTAGTGCAGAAACATAAAACAAATGCGGCTATTTCGAATTTATAAATGCGGCTTTATAGCCGCATTTGATCAACACGCAATTGTAAATCAAGAAATATAAATGCGGCTATATAGCCGCATTTATAAATACCATTTACAAGTGCGGTTATTTGCTTTAACCGCACTTGTATATGCCAAATCAT
>Ga0123342_1002909_pt1 | contig 28091 bp, 20 predicted proteins | sample Turbeawhitnodule_FD_89960 | JGI IMG/M metagenome (GOLD analysis project Ga0123342, IMG submission 89960) | Root nodule microbial communities of legume samples collected from Mexico - Turtle bean Mexico white nodule | ecosystem: Host-associated > Plants > Roots > Nodule | place: Mexico: Nepantla... | reverse complement strand
TTTTTTTCAGAGAGAAATAAAAACAAAACAAAAGAAATATTTATAAAAAAAATAAATATTTTTTTTATATATATATATATATATATATATATATATATATATATATATATATATATATATATATATATCTCCTCGTATCCTAAACAAAACTTCATTTTATATAAACTTAATATCTTAGTATTAAAAGAAAAAAATGTGTTGTAATATAAGAGAATCTATTCTCTTTCTTTTCTTGATTAGTATAATTTTATTTTTATTTTAATATCTAGTAGCGTTTTTGATTTTTTTTTTCTTAAATAACATTATTTTCACTTTTAAATATTTATAAAATTGAAATAAAATAAAATTTAAAAAGATATTAAAATAAGTAATAGTAAAAATTAAATTTAATTGTTTAAATATTTTATAGAAAATATTAACTGGATGGTTTAAAAAATTATAAATAAAAATTAAGTTATTGATTGATGATATGTATGTAATAATAACAAAATTACGTGAATAAATTTATTATTAGGTTTAATAAAAAAAATAAATGTATAAATAATAATTTTAAAATAAAAATTAAGAAAAAAATTATATTTAAATTGAAAAATTATGTAAATAATGAGTTATATATAAATATATGTCATAAATTATAACAACAAATATGATTATATAAATTTCGTTTTTTTAATCAGCAATAAAAATTTAATAAATAAGAGTATTTGGAGTATTCCAACTCATATACAAAAATCCCTTATGGTAGAAAAATGAGGTTTCCACATAAAAATGATCAAAACATAGTCATATTTTGCACAAATAATTCTAATAAACTTAAACTTCTTTAAAAAACATCAGGATATCAATACATAAATCAAATTATCTATTAAAAAATCCATCAATTTAGTCAAATTTCAGAATATAAGCATGTCAGCTCAAAAGAAAGACTTTGTCTATTTGTTATCTACTGCAGTTTTCCAAGCATCCATTGTATCTATAGTTGTACCCCAATGAAATTCCTCTCATGCAAACCGATAATTCAACCAAAAGTAGAGAAAGGACGTTAATCATCAATGTAATGATTTTAAACATTCATATACATTAATACACTAGTTAGAATAAGAGAACTTTGACTTTTGAAATTTATAACTTACGCATGTCCACGGCTTTACTTGGGCCAAAGCAAAAATTTCAATAGAATCCACCACTGCATTATTGAAAATTATCTTATTCCTATGGTTCCAAATTCCCCAAATAATGGAAATCCACGTACATTTCCAAACACAATTTCCCAAGTAGTTTAGACCCATAAAACTTATTTGTTCAAAATGTTGAATAGCATTATCACATTGCACAAAAGCACTACCAGCCCAAGCATCAGACATATACCACACTTTAAAAGTCACTTTACATGTGAACAAAATTGATTTACTGGCTCAAACCCACACATGACAGACATCCCCTCCAGCCTGAATTCCTCTATGTATCAAATTATATAATATTTCTTATAATTTCTTAGGGTTTAGGTGTAGGTTTTAGTGCTGGACTTTACATATTAGGGTTAAATGTTTTATTGTTTAATGGTTTAAGGGTTAAGGTTTATATTTTAGGGTTTATGGGTTATGGTTTCGGGTTTACATTTATTTTACCCATAATATTTACTTACATTAAAATATCTATAAAATATTTTATTTCATTCTCTTTGTATTGATATTTCTTCATAAATTTTATATATTTAATTTTTAATTTTTAATTTTCAAATTTTCTTCTATTTCAATTTTATAAATATTTAAATTCACTACAATTTTATAAATATTTAAAAATGAAAATAGTGCTATCTGAGGGAAAAAAAGAGTTAGAAACGGTGCTAGATAGAGAAGTAAAAACAAAAAGGTGCTAGATGGGAAAACAAAAGTGGAAATAGTATTATGTGAGAAAAAAAGTCCATCAAAATTAGGGTAAAATTCTGAATCGTTTTCGATTTTTGGCGACACTATTTATAGTTGAAAATTTAGAGGTTTTCTTTTTTAGATACTTATCATACCCACCAACTTGTGTGAAATATTTAAAGACGGGTAATTAACACACATTAAAGTACATAATACTCTAATACATAATGAAACATGTTCCATCAACGTTGAATCTATATATACTTATGTTTAATCTTATCCTCACTAATCTCAAAATACAAAACAATCACATCTAGATTTTTTAGGAAATATTTCCTTCAAACATGAGGACAATTGTACTAGTTGGGTCAAACAATCTCAAATAATATCAGATGTGGATTGATCAACTTATATAAAATACATCAAGATAAAAAAAATAATTAACACATGCTAAATTAAATAATACTCTTTTAATTATGATTATACATGTTAATTACGATTGATCCATAATAAAGTTGATAACTTTTTGTTAGATAAACTTTCAATAGACTCTGTCAGTAAACTACAACCTGAAATGAGACTGAACCTCAAACGTTAAGAGAATGAAAAAAAAAGGAAAAACAGGAACTAAAGTAAATAAAACAGAAAAATCAATTGTTACTTAATAGTGGAAAGTGATTATTTTCTCAACGTCATACAATAACAATTTCATCCCCTTTTAAGAACAATCAAATTTTGAGTGATTTTCCTTAATAGAATGATGCTATTCAGAAATGAGAATTCAGTCCTTGAAAATCAAATTTTAATCAATTTTTCAAAAATAATACTGTGTAAGATGACCATGGTTAATGAGCACGTGTAATTTGATAAATAACAATGGTGGTTTGGGTAGTTGAAAATAAATAGATTACGAAGTTGGTGAATTTAGAAATTCAAAAATATGAGAGAGAAAAAAAATGCGTTGGGCATTGAAGAGTTTTAGGTATCACGAGGCAAATGCGTTGCCACCTACCCAACACACCTGCTATTAGTTTGTTTCATCCAACTCTTTATTTTCACCATTTCTTTCTCAGAACCACTTTTCCATGACTCTGCTGCGAGGCCTTGCCATCGTCTTCCTCTTGGTTGCTCTCTACTGTGGGCTGGACCCCTTCCACCACAGCCCAATAGCCCATTTACCGGACTTCCAGGCCACCAGGGTGGACCTGCCCCCATGGTCGGAGTTTCCCACCGACCAAGACAAACATAATCTGTTGCAGAAGTCGGAGATTAAGTTTGCGAACGAGGTGCAGGGACCAGAGAGCATTGCCTTCGATCCTCTTGGTCGTGGCCCTTACACTGGTCTCGCTGATGGAAGAATTGTCTTCTGGAACTCTCACTCTTGGGTTGACTTTGCTTATACCTCTCCCAATAGGTACAACCTCACTTCACCACTTCACTGTTTTTAACTATGTTTCTAAAACGGTTCAAATTCTCAATTTAAATTGTCGCCCATCTTAATTCTGCACTCTAGTTTTGTAGTAGAAAATGAAAATCCCGAGAATGAGTTCGAGTTCTAAGAGGTGGATGTTGCCGAGATTTATGGTTAGTGGTGGTTCACCTGAGTTCTGAAGCTAAAGCAATAAGAGTTTTAGAATAATAGAGTAAAAGTAGATCAAAACTATTTAGTAAATAAGAATACTCTTTGATATGTTATTTATAGGTATTTGAGACTGAATAATATCTTAATAACTGATTCTGTTGTCAAACACGAAACCGATTTGTGAGGTTAGTTACTTTTTCCAGTATTAACGAGATATGTGGCAATTACAAGTGTTTAATTTCTCGGATGATAACCTGTTCTTATATTTTGGTAATGGATAATACATTTTCTATTAGTGGATGACGTGATTGTTTACTCTTCTTTCTTTTTTTTCTACACGGTTGCTGCAATTTTGTTATGCATTTGGTAAGATGCGCACATGATCACATATGTCGGTGGACAGATTTTGTAACTTTTATATGTTTTATATGATGAATTTTTTTTTATATAACTAATTTTTATAATGCAAAAATATTTTTTAATTTAGCTATTAAAAATATCAAATGCAGATGGTGGTTTTTGCAATTCCGTGGGATTTTTTTTTATCCACTTAGATGATGGTGTTTGAAATGCATATTAAGATTATTAAGATTTAAGAGTGTCTATTTTGAGATAAGCGGAAGAGCCTCCTTTTGCAAACTGTGTATTATAATATTGTTGGCTTTTTAAAGAGACATGTGAGTTTAAAACTGATTTTGTTATAGGAACAACTTGAATCTTATAATATGTTACACCACGTTGAAATTGAGGATGTTGGAAAGATTTTAATAAAAGGTAGTTGTCGAGGTTTCTATGACTCAACTCCCTCCGATATCATTGTTTAGTGATTTTTTCTTATATATATTTTTTGTTAGTTTCTTTCTCTCTTTTTCAGTATTTTGTATTTTGGGCTTTGTTAGAACTTAAATAATTAATTGGATGCAGAAAGTTTTGAGTGTCACTGATTATTGTTCCAGTGAGATTGTAATTTGAATAAAAATACTAACAGTAAATATTTGAAATTAACGAGAGAGGTACTGAGCTAGTAATTCGGGTGTGCCACAATTATTTTAATATAGCAATATTAAAAACGTTAGAACATTTGGGGGGTTGACCATGTACCTTTGGGTCACCCCGTCCCTTCGTTACTTTGAAAATAAGTTTCTTTAAGGATGAAAAGTGTGTAACTAAACAGCCTATTTCAAATCCACCATAGCTGCAAAATCTATCAATTCTTTACTTGAAGATGCCAACAGAACTATCAATGCAAGCCTTTTTTTTCCTAGTCTCTGATTTTCCACCCCACGTTTCATATTCCATCACTGTTGTGAGACGCTACCTTCTTGTGAGATGATTGTTTTACATGCCAGTGTATTTTTTTATTTAAGTTTAAGCACAAGAGTTTTTATTGGAGTGATGACTAAATGTTACAATATGGTTTCCACTGTATGGTTATGTTTTGATTTTAAACACAGGTCGGAAATATGTAATCCTATAGCATCTGCAACCCCATTTAGTTATGTGAAGACTGAGCATATCTGTGGAAGGCCTTTGGGACTCAGATTTGACAAGAAAACAGGTGATTTATTCATTGCTGATGCATATTTTGGGCTCTTGAAGGTGGGGCCCGAGGGTGGCTTAGCAACATCTCTTGTAACTGAGGCTGAAGGGATTCCACTGAAGTTTACTAATGATGTTGATGTTGACGGGGAAGGGAATGTTTATTTTACAGAGAGCAGTTCTCATTATCCGAGGAGGTAGACTTTTTTTGTTATCAGAGTTGCAAGTTTAGAAGTTGTCACCGTTTGGATATAAGTATTCTAACATAATTATAATGTACCACTGCTGAAAAGGGAATATTGATGTCATTATTAAGAATGTTGAACTCTTATGTTGCCACACATCACATCATAGAAGTGAAGAAAAGTGATTACATTAGTATTTGTTAATGGAGGTTTGGGCATGATATTATTGGGGAGTGTTGTACGCGTTAGTCAATAACTGAAGTAAATCCAATAACTATAAATGCAACGTTTGGTTATTTTTCTTTCTAAAACACATTCAGTTTTAAGAAATGGCATGTTATTGTTTAAAATGTATGTAAAGGTTATTATTGTTAGAGTTTGTGGGAGTCCTACATTTTATAGAAAAGAACAACTTTGAATAATATTTAAGGAGAAAGATCCAATCTACTACCTGATCTTGGGCTTCGAATTTTGAAACGCTTATATTGTATTGTTCCATCTGTTTTGTTCTGTTGATTCTGACATAATTGTTGTACAGGAATTTCTTTCAACTGGTACTTTCTGGGGATGATAGTGGCAAGGTTTTGAGATACAACCTAGCCACTAAGGAAACCACTGTTCTTCTTAGGAACATTCAATTCCCAAATGGCATTACCTTAAGCAAGGATGGTTCCTTCTTTGTCTTTTGTGAAGGGGTTGTTGGCAGGTGAATCTAATATACATATTTCTGCATTTTCTATATACTAATCTTTCATGTAGAATTTCTTATATGCTCTTAAAGCAAGAAAAACTTCTAGCTTAGTTTTTTTTTTTCTGTTTCACAAAGGGATCTTGTAATATTTGCTCTTTAATCAAGCTGAATGACCATGCTAAGGGATTTTATAATATTTGGTCTTAAACCAAGCTGAATGACGCCATGTGATTCATATAGTCAAACCTCATCATCAATGTGTTTTCCACTAGACTATTTCTTAATACAAAATCGAAATGCTACTCTTCTAATTGCAAAAGACTTCTCTTGCTTTGGAGAACCTATGAATTCCTCCCCATCGTTGTTATTTACCTTTATATAAGCATGCTTTATACTCAATTCGTCATAAGAAATTTAGTTCTTATTTACTCTTAGCCTGATAGTAATAGATCTCTCTAGGTTGCAAATGATGCAAATCCAGTTTATTGATTGTTGCTGTTAGCTGATGGCAATTGCTTCTATATCTGAATTCAAGTTACTGCAAAAGTCACCTTCTCAGACCATTTCTTGTTATGCAGGTTACGTAAATACTGGCTGAAAGGAGAAAAAGCTGGTACTTCAGAGATTTTAGCCGTTCTACCTGGATATCCTGACAATGTGAGAGTCAATGAAGATGGTGATTTTTGGGTAGCTCTTCATTGTAGAAGGTATAAGTATGGATACTATAGTGCTAATGCCCCCTCAGGGATAAGGAAAATCATACTCAAGCTTCCTATACCAATAAAATTCCATTACCTGCTTCACATAGGAGGCCGCCTACATGCACTAGTTATTAAGTATAGCCCTGAAGGTAGAATTTTGCAGATATTGGAGGACAGTGAGGGGAAAGTGGTTAAAGCGGTAAGTGAAGTGGAAGAGAAAGATGGTAAACTATGGATGGGAAGTGTTCTCATGCCTTTTGTTGCCGTATACAACTTGAAATGAAGCTCTGTAGATTCTCTTTTCTATGTTGACTTGGCAGTTGAGGAAGTTTTTGATTAACATCATCAATAATGGATCTTAAATTCCTAGTTTAAAATTGAAATCCTGTAACGAGTTTTGCTTCCACATTACCATTAGTGACTAGTGTTTCCATTGATAAACATTTTTGCTTCTTAGTAGTGGCTACTAGTGTTTGTTTCCATTGATTAGCAAAATGAACATTTGGTTTGGTTTGATATTCTAAATACTAATGTGTTCTACCTTATGGTTTGATTTGAGATACAAAAATATTATACTGGAGAGTAAAACACGACATTGTGCATAAGCTAAGAGTGAAGGAGCAGTGTGTAAAAAAAAACCTTACATGGATAAAATACTTAATCCCACCATGAAAAATGAATAATTTTGTGGAATACGTTTGTGTAATGATTGAATAGGTGGAAATTGAAGGGGAGACATAATATAAACAATAATTATCATGAAAAACTGAAAATGAATAGTTTTATGAAATATAACTTCTTCGTAAGTAGGAAACACAACAAAAACGAAAACAAAATATATGAAGAGTGAAAAAATTCTCATTCATTTAAATAGGGAGAAGTTTTATTTTCAAAACTATTTTTACGATAAAAAATCACTAAAATTAATATATATTTTTTTAACTATTTTACATTTTAAAATAACTTAAGTATATTTTAAATCTTTGAAATTATTATTTATTTAAAACTAATGTCTTTCAATTACTTTTGTTTAAAGTAATTAAGAAATATAAATGCCATTTACTTTTAGTTTCTAAGAATAAGTCAGTATCTGTAAAAATACCAAAATAGAAATAAATAAATACACATGATTTATGTATTAAATGTGTATATTGAAAACAGAAAAAAAATCCCAAATTAAAGGGTAAAAATTTATTTAAATTTTAAAATTCTGCACTGAAAGAAAAACCAATAATAAAATTTGAAGTCTGAACAGATATCAATTCACAAATATTTATTTTCTGAAGAAAAATAAACATTTTATTTTCTTAAATAAATTAAACCACTCATTCTTACTATTTCTAATTGATTATGGATTTTTTATTTATTTCTATGGTACTAAGAAAAGTTAATTATATTTTTCTAGTATTTTTTACGTTGTTTCTGTTGTAGAACTAACATTTATGCATACCGGTTTTCAAATGTTCCTTTCAAAACAAGCTGAAGTTTCTTTAAATAATAAATAAATAAATAAATAATAATAATAATAATAATAATAATAATAATAATAATATTACTTTGTTGCAGTGAAGTCACAAGACAGAGTCTGGATTCAGGTGTGCAAACTTTCTGTTCTCCCGCCCTACACAGAGATGGTAAGTTAGGGTTCTTATTTTCTTTCTCTTTCTCTTCTCTTCTGTTCTCTGCACCTTTTAAAAACCGTTATTTTGCGTTTCGATTATCTTTCCCTGCACCTTGAAATTTGTTACCTTATAATTTATTTTTTCTCTGTGTGGAATTGTAGAGTGATATAAGGAAGTGGTTCATGAAATCACATGACAAGGGAAACAATGCCGCTCCCTCCAAGCCTTCCAATCAATCCAAGCCTTCTTCGGATAAACCCCAGCCCGAGAAAAATGTGAGTGTGCTGCTGCATGTTTTATTTATTTATTTATTTATTTATTTTCACTTTTTAAATGCAAATATTGTTCTGAGGTTTGAAGTTAGAGTGTAGGTTTAGTTTCTGTTTCCATCGCTTAATGAAAATGGGGGCATGCATGGAAAAAAATAACGGAATTCGAAAAATACGAAAATTTGGTTCTTAGATTACATTGCCCTCAGAACCAAAATATCGTTTTGGGATACCTTTTTGTTGAGGTTTGTTTGCTCGTATAAGTAATCGATAATAGCAAACCTTTTTATGTCGTTGCTTTGTTTGTTTTGGCGTGTTTTTTTTTTTCAGCTGAATATTGTTGTAGGTTTCATCAAGGGATTGGCGATTTAAGGAATTAATTATTATCACTTGGGATGGTAGGGTATTTGAATGTACAAAAAGTTGTTGAGCGGAGAGGGAATATGATTTATACTCTTCTTGCAGGTGGCTGGAGGTCAAGAAAGTTCAGGGAGGAGGGTAACTAGCAAATATTTTAACACAAACAAGCAAAAGGTGAAAGAGGAGAAGGAAACGCAGGAGTTACCTGCTAAAAGAAAGAATGTGAAGGACAGTGAAGATACACCAGAGCCTAAGAGAGTTCATGAAGATGTTGGAGATGATTCTGTCTTGCCCACCAATAAAAAGAAGTTAGCTGAGGCCACTCCGACAAAAAAATTGAAGAGTGGATCAGGTCGGGGTATTCCCAAAAAATCTGTAGTTTTGGAAGAAAGTGATGAAGATGATGACAAAGGTGCTGTTTCTGCTGTTAAATCTGCTGGAAGGGGTGGTGGTGGAAGAGGAGCACCTGGGAGAGGTAGAGGGGGCGGTAGGGGTGGATTCATGAATTTTGGAGAAAGAAAAGATCCCCCACACAAAGGAGAAAAGGTTCAAATTTATCAAGCATTTTGGATCTTTTTTATTTTTTTAAAATTTTTTGTCAGTGCATTAAGACTTCTGTTATGTGTCAGGAAGTCCCTGAAGGTGCTCCTAACTGTTTAGCTGGCTTGACTTTTGTGATCAGTGGAACACTGGATAGGTAGTTGAATTCTATATATTTTTTTATATAGCCTTCTTATATTTTTCTTCACTTGCTTGTTCAGAACTTGATTTGCAGTGTATTCATTGCTCGTCTTTTATCCTCCCCTATCCGATTAATTTTGACATTGTGTTGTTTCTCTTTGTATTTTTGAATGTTTAGGTCTACACATCATATTTTGCTAGTTTGAGACTTTATTTATTTTTTGTTCTGCATATTTACAGTTTGGAACGTGAAGAAGCTGAAGATTTGATTAAACGCCATGGTGGCCGTGTCACTGGATCAGTCAGCAAGAAAACGGTTGCATAAGGGTTTTTATTCAAGTGTATTTTAATTTTATAATCAGTATCTAATTAACACCCTTTGTTTGCAGAATTATCTGTTATGTGATGAAGATATTGGGGGGCGGAAGTCTGAAAAGGCCAAAGAGCTAGGGTTAGCATTCTTATATTTAAGCTGTTACAAAGAATTTAAAACAGTTTCTGTCTACATTGTGATACGACCTATATTTCATATTTCTATATAGAACGTCCTTCCTCACGGAGGATGGATTGTTTGATATGATTCGTGCATCAAAACCTGCTAAATCTCCTTCACAAGCAGAAAAGAAACCTGTGAATAAGGCTGTTGCAGTAGCACCAAAAGTTTCTCCGAAACCCCTAGTTAAGGGTAAGCCCTAAGAAGTTATGCTTGCTGCTTCTATTTTCTGCATTGTTTGGTTGTGCTTTTAGTTATCCTTGTTTTCGATATTCATGAACTAGCTGCAGATTAAAATTAACTTATTACAATCAAAGGGTATTTGTTTGTTTATGTTCTGAGTTGCATTCCCTTATCAACAAATGCAGTTCCTCTGTCTTCACGCTCACCTTCTAAGCAGGCTAAGCCAGTGGCTGCTACTACTATTGAATCTTCTGTGATGTGGACAGAGAAATATCGACCTAAAGATCCAAAGGATATCATAGGGAACCAGTCACTTGTATATCACTAGTCTTCATTGGCATATTTTAATGGTTATATTTTGTTCTAGTGTATACCTGAATTTTGAATAATCAGTTTTCACTTTCTTAAATGTAACGTACAGATTGTTCAACTTCGTAATTGGTTGAAAGCTTGGAACGAGCAATTTTCAGACACTGGTAACAAAAAAAAGGGAAAAAAGCAAAATGACTCTGTTTTGAAAAAAGCTGTCTTGTTAAGTGGAACCCCTGGTATAGGGAAAACAACTTCAGCAAAGTTGGTCTGTGAGCAGCTTGGTTTCCAAGCCATAGAGGTGGCAATATTTCTTGGTAAATTCATGTATTTGGAAAAGGTATTTTACCATGTAATTTCTCTCACCTATGTCTGTACATGCATTGAAGGTAAATGCTAGTGATAGCCGTGGAAAAGCTGATAGCAAAATTGAGAAAGGAATTAGTGGAAGCAAGACAAATTCTGTTAAGGAGCTTGTAACCAATGAGTCTATTGGTGCTAATATGGAGCGGTTGATTTCTCATCATAACATGTAATTTGTGAGTCCATAATGCACCTTGTTAAATTGTTGTAATTGTAAATTTCAGGTCCAAGATTTCCAAATCTGTGCTCATTATGGATGAGGTTGATGGGATGTCAGCTGGTGATAGGGGTGGTGTTGCTGATCTTATTGCTAGCATTAAGATATCGAAAATTCCTATTATCTGCATTTGCAATGACCGTTACAGCCAGAAACTTAAAAGCCTTGTGAACTACTGTTTGCTTCTAAGTTTTCGGAAGCCTACAAAGCAACAGGTCTTTCTGTGTTTATCAATAAAAATATTTAGTTCTTATTGAGTGATACTAAATGAAGTACCTCCAGCCAAATATAACTCTTTTACATGTAACATTTTGCTTCAACTGCGGAATTGATTTAATTGTTTTTGGGAGGGAAGTGATTACAGTTGGTTTTTATTTTTTGGCAAATAATTTGTTGCTGGTTATCCTGTTTTATTCCCTTCCCCTCTATATGTGACGTAGATGGGGTGCATAATCTGAATACCAGGTTTTTTCTCTACATCAAGGTTGTCAAACTTCAAAGTTTACATAAACCAGTGAGAGGTCCATAAACTGGAAACCTCATTTAAAAAATTATCAAAGTACCTATAAATAACATAATGATTGAACATTTTAATTCCATAATAATGCAAAATAGTAGTTCATTACCACTAAATAAGCTCAAACAACAGGAAATAACACAAATTCATAACAAGTCTAGCAATAACATTTGTTAGATATACTTTACTATAGGGACTTAAGCCCATCTCTATGTAATGCAAAATACACACACACACACATATATATATATATGTATGTATATAATATGTTCGTTTGTTGTGCTTTAGACACACAAGGATTCCATCATATAATTTCTTATCATTTGTTGGAAATCTCACGTTGACTAGAGATATGGTCGAATTAACTGTATAAATGAGTGTAAACATTACCTTACAAGCTAATTTTGTGAGGTTGAGTTTCCACGATCATGTCTAATCTTCGATGTGAGAGAATGTGTTGGAAATCTTTGATCAACTAGAGATATGTCCATATCATAATATATAAGTGACTGTAAATCTTATCTTTCAAACTGATTTTGTGAGGTTGAAATTAGACTTAAAGTTCATTTTCTAAGAATTTATAGTTACAATGTAACATAACCAAGGACCCAAGGGCCAATAAAGGTGGAGCGAGTGAGACCAATAAGTGTAGCACACATGTCTGCAATGAAAGTAGTTGAATTGGAGGTTTGACATTTCTCATACCATTTCAAGAAATCATGGAAGGGAGCTAGAGGTCCAAAACTATCAAAGGGAGCAATAATGGAATTAGGAGGAAGAAGGGTAGCCTAGGTATCAACAACTGACCAAGGAGGGCAACCATGCATGGCAAAACACAGAGTATTTGTGTGATTGAGGGTGTGACAATAATTACACCTAGGATAACCTTTGTCTACTTTGCAAGAGAAATTATAGCCATCATGTTGAGATACTAATGTTGAGGAATCAATAAGGGGACAAAAGAATGTACGTCAAGGGATAACTTGCACTCACATGCAATATGGTGGACTAAACGAAGTTCAATGAGGGCATGTGTTGGAGATCCCACATCAACTACAGATAAGATCAATTTGTAATATATAAGTGAGAGTAATTATCACCTTCCAAGTCAATTTATCATCATTTTAAGGGTTGGGTGTATCTACCTAGTAGTGTATACTAATGAATGTCCACTTTTGTCATCATTTTTTAGACAAAAGACCTTAGCAAACTTAGATACTTCTTCGAAATTAAGATTGGAGTTGTAAAATCTCAGAAGGTACCAATTGAGGTTTTAAAGGAGTCTAGGCTAATAATTTCCAAGCACCTTGACACACCTATGGATCCCAATGCTAAATTAGGGAGAGTCACTTTCATATCCTGAGTGGAACATGGTTTGTTAATTGAACTACTTCCCGATCAATTGTCTTGACATCTTTGCATTCAGTGTGGTAATTCAATTTCTAAATCCTCCATTTGTAAGTCATTGGAATGCAATCATTCACATTCTAAAGCACAATAAAGGAGCCACTGGAAAATGTTTGTTATATGAATGAACACAATAATCATACTCGAGTTGTGACATTCTCATATGCATTTTGAACATTCTCTCCCACTAGCAAGAGATCCACTTTTGGATATTGCGCCTTTGTCGGTGATAATTCAATTTCTTGGAAAAGCAAGAAGTAGAATGTAGTGGCTAGATCTAGTAAGAGAGTATAGAGCTATGGCTTGTGTCACTTGTGAGCTTTTTTGGCTCAACTTGTTACTTAGAAAATTGAGATTTGGAGAAGTTATGCAAATGATTCTCCTTTGTGATAACTAGGTTGCCTTTTATATTGTCTCAAATCTAGTATTCCACAAGAGGACCAGACATATTGAGATAGGTTTTCACTTCATTCGTGAAAAGATTTTATCTAGAGACATTACTATTGAGTTTGTTAACTCTAATGATCAATTAGCATATGTTTTCACCAAATCCTTTGGGGTTTGAATTGATTTTATTTGTAACAAGCTTGGTGAATTTGGTTTATATGCACCAACTCAAGGGAGAGTGTTAGATGTATTTTACTATATAAGTTTAGGCCCATCTCTATTTAATGCAATGTACATAATATATATATATATATATATATATAAATATGTTTCTTTGTTGTGCTTAAGACATATAAGGATTCCATAATACAACTTTATTTATATTTGGATCTATCATTAAATATCGGTCTAGTGTTTCCACCTAATATGTACCATTTTACTTCTACTTTTAGCAATTGAGAGGCACTACCTTTGCCCTCAGCTGAAATTTATCGACTCCTAGATGTATTAGATTATAAATATAAGAACTGCAAAATTAGGAAATTGGAAGTATAAAAAGTAAATATAAAAAATATGAATTTCAGTTTACGTTCAATGATGCAAGGAGAAAGATCCATTTCAACGGTTGTGCAAAAATTTTAGTTCAAAGGCCATGCCTACCTTAAATTGAAAGTTGGAGATTCCAAAGGTGCAAAGAGAATTGTAGAACAAATCGTGAGAATGGCTAGTAGGCAAGGAGGCGAAGATCATGGTTATGCAATAGCCAAACTTTTATGTAGGAACACACAACAATGCAAGCAGACGAACAAATCATTGTTTGAAAGCCATGCTGACAACCTTCAACTCCCAAAATCTTGTGTCAAAAGCACCATCGTGAACAAAGAAGTGTTGGATCGAGTGTTTATGACTAGGCCAAAACTTTACCTAATGGTCAAGGTACAATTCTTGCTACTTAAAGAGCGTAGTAGTCCCAAGTCCCACAATTTAATTGACTTAGTCTAGGTCTCTACCACAGGACAATTGATGCATCTTTAACGGAAAAAAATCTCTATGAAGAGAGAAAGTCATTGTTCATGAACAACATAACTTCAATTGTGTTTTCTTCTTTCTTTGCAAGCCACAACAACACAACTTAAGTTGTTTCACTTAAAAGAACAAAGAATAATCAATCTTGCCAACTCGATCATAAACTTGTGAGTTTGGTCGCGTTTTACTTTAGTCCACCACAATTTCATCGAGTGTGGGGAGCTGGGATCTTTAACTCGCAATTTTATGAGTTAGATAACGAGTTTGATAACCATGTTCTAGATCATAAAGTGATTTTTATTTTTGTTAAGTGATATGTGCTTCATCGTATTTGAGGATTTTATTATCTTAGTTTTCATATGTAGTAGTCTGCATAGCCTAGAATGCAGGTTTATTTGGCAACATGGAAGTTTACTTTCTTAAGTTTGTTTTGGCATGTTAAAACAATTAAGCTGAGGATTGAGAGTTTTGAACTTAATATTTTATTCATGTCAGATGGCAAAGAGGTTGATGGATGTTGCAAAGGCTGAAGGCCTTCAAGTTAATGAGGTGTTTTCTTTATGACTTACGAAGTTCCATCTTGTTTTGTGCAGATTTTTAATTTTAATTGTGTGGACTTTGACGGTTCAAAATTACTTTGAACCATTTATATCCATCTCTCAAATTATAAAATATTTTATTTGCATTGACTGACCTCTTTTCTTGAATCGTTCACACCATGATTGTTTCAGATTGCACTTGAGGAACTAGCAGAAAGAGTTAATGGAGATGTGCGAATGGCAGTAAACCAGTTACAGTATATGAGCCTCTCTATGTCTGTTATCAACTATGATGACATTAGACAACGCTTTCTTACCAATGCAAAGGATGAAGACATTTCACCATTCACGGCTGTTGATAAGTATAATATTTATTTTGTTTCTGTACTACTCTTTAAACTCATCATATACTGTTGAATATCTCATGCCTTCATTCATGGCATTACAATTCCAATGAGCCTCCCTAATGGACTAAAACAATATTTTATTCCCCCTGAAATAGGCTTGGAATAAAATATCAGCTTATTCATAGTTAGATTTTTCTGAGATATATCACACATGACAGACATGCAATGGAACAACGGGACTTAAGTGGAGGCATTATTTTGAGGGGTTAAGAAAAAATATGTTTAGGATGTAAACTGAGTTGATATGGTTTCAGGGGGAGGGGGGGTGGTCTGCATGGCTATGATTTCATTTAAATCTGAAGGATTAACTGAGGTTGTGGCAAAATTTAATTTCATGACATCTCTTTTCTTGTAGGCTTTTTGGTTTTAATGCTGGGAAGTTGAGAATGGATGAGAGGATAAATCTTAGCATGAGTGATCCTGATCTTGTTCCTCTTCTTATTCAGGTTCTATAATTCATTTTCATTATTTTATCAATTTAGCTTGTTTAAATTATTATCTTTGAAGGTCAACAGTCTGAAGAAATTGGTGAATAATGGCTTGGATAACACTTCTTACATTAACCCCATTCAATTTTGATTGACAAAATTTGATTTCACATGTTTTTACGAAGTTATACATTTGTACTAAGAATATTACAGAATGGATCATTAAAGTTAATTTGGTTAAAATTGGTATGGTATTATATATAAATATTGATTGATATACCAATTATATGCTAGAATTCAGTATCCTGAAAATATATCTGAAACCTGCCCTAGGATAAATTGATCCTTGCACAATCTTATTCTTGAATGCTGCAACCGTAGCTTGTGTTTCAAATATTCTTTGTATAACTATTCTTTACGGCATTATGCATTGCAGGAAAATTATATTAATTATAAACCAAGCTTGGCTGGTAAGGATGACAATGGCATAAAACGCATGAACCTGATTGCCCGTGCTGCTGAGTCTATTGCTGATGGGGATATAGTGAATGTTCAGATTCGCAGATATCGACAGTGGCAGCTCTCTCAAGCTAGTTGTACAGCAACCTGCATAATTCCGTAAGTAGCCTTGTAACATTTTTCTTTTAGATTTTGCTCGAGCTAGCTGCTTATCTATTCACTTTTTCATCTTTCTCTTTTTCAGTGCATCATTGTTGCACGGGCAAAGAGAAATACTTGAACAGGTACAGAATTTCTTGTGTTGGCTGTAGCTATATGTCATTCCCATCTTGCTGCTCTCTTTATTTTGGGCTCAGGGATAGAACATAGTTATCAATGGCATATTCAGCGTGTGGCTGAGCAGCTTTCAGCTGTGACAGTACATGATATGAATGCATTTTTTGTACTCGTGTCAGCTGTTTTAAATTTTTTGGCCCATAAAGAAGGGTTGCTATAGTGAGGAAATATAAAATCTCATGTTTTCCCTCAAAATAATTGAAAATGGTCGAGGACAAAGTTAACTTACAGACCTTCAAAAACCCGAGAGCACCAGAATCCCTTCCTTCTGAGAGTGGCAGAGGCACCCATCTCCAGCGACACCCATCTTTCACTTCAGTCTTCTCTATTCTGCAGTTCTGGATCTGATTAGTGTTCCTTACAACATTCACTTTCTCTTGTTGAGCGCTTTTATACGAATATGCTATAAATAAAATATGTGATTTGTATGAAAGAAATATCATAATGGTGGTCATCGTGCTATTATAGTATTCAGTTGGTCACTACGTATCCAACACACTTGAGGGAGAGTTTGTTGTAGTCAAGTGTGTTGGTTTTACATTGGGTAAATATATGCAAGAAGAGCAACATATAAGGAGAAAGGACCCAACCTTATTATCTTCAGATAATAAGGTTGAAGGTGATGTCATGGTTCCTTTTGCAGGTTGGTGGGTTCAGTCATGCCACCCAACCCAACCCATTTTGGCAGGGTAAATTTGTTGACCTGTTTTGGTTATCCCTATGCATGGTTGGCTTTTGTAGGTCTTGTTTGTTTATGCTGGTTCTTTCATTAAACTCATCTGATTTTGCTTTTAGTTTTGTATCACAACTTGTATTATATTCTGCAGGGAGAACGAAATTTCAACCGGTTTGGTGGATGGCTTGGGAAGAACTCGACAATGGGCAAAAACTTTAGGCTTTTGGATGATCTTCATGTTCACATTCTTGCTTCTCGTGAATCTAGTTCAGGAAGGTAAATATGAATTCAATATTTTACCTTCAGATCGCATCCTTTTGTAAGAGTTTATTTTCACCTGGTTACTTGCTGAATGCTTCTGTGAATACATGCAAATTTGGTGAGAAATCAAGTGCAGCTCAAATCCTGTGAATTTGTCTGTCATTATGCTTTATATTTTTGAATATAATGTCAATCTTAGCTTTGGTGCTTCCGTTTTATATGATACAAATCTGGGATATAGTTTGGTCTTGTATATATGGGGTTATCTATAAGGCTTTGGAAGTTACATCTCCAGTGATCTCCATTACAACAGTGTCCAGTAGACTCATTATAATCATGCTTCACTACATTGTTGCAGGGATACCATTCGCATGGAATATCTCACTCTTATTCTTAAACGATTGACTGAACCCCTACGAACCCTGCCTAAGGTTGGAAGTACATGTATTGTTTTAATTCTAAATATGTCCAATGTTTTAGGCTGGAATGCTGAACATAATTGAATTGCCCTTTTGGAAAAATGACCAGGCTGAAGCGGTTCAACAAGTTGTGGAATTCATGAATACATACTCTATCAGTCAGGAAGATTTTGATACTATAGTAGAGTTATCAAAATTCAAGGTTTCTTAACTATATTTGATGTTTTGTTTATACTGCAAACTACTATCAACCTCGGGTTAGTGTTTTGATTTTATATGCATCAGGGTCATCCTAATCCACTAGATGGCATACAGCCTGCCATTAAGTCAGCTTTGACAAAAGCCTACAAAGAGCAAAGCAAATCTCGGGTGGTTCGAGTTGCCGACCAAATAACACTTCCTGGTGTAAAGAAGGCCCCTAAGAAGCGGATTGCTGCTATACTTGAACCAGCCGAGGAAGGAGGCGAAAAAGGGGAAGGTGACACCTCGGACCAGAGTGAAGAAGAGAACACGTCTGATACAGAAGAGCTGGGTAAGTTATGTGGCCTTTATTATTACTCTTTTAATATTAATTGATTTCTTTTTACAAGTTTTGTTCTTGTAATGCATTAGAAGGCATCGCCAAGGGCGAGAAGCTGCAATCCGATCTTCAAAGCTGGAATTCAAAAGGTAGGTGCTCGTCATGTTGCATTGGAGGTTGATTTATTGGACTTTTATGTGATTTATGATTTATACATATTGATTCATGTAGCCACGGAAGTACAGTTGGAACTGAAGGGAACGGGTAATTCAAGTGCCAAGAAGGCATCGGGTGGTAGAGGTAAAGCTGCTTCTACATCTGGGAAGAAGGCTGCTCAAGCTCCAAAAAGAAAAAGGTGAAATATTGAACACTGTTCCTTTCTCTCAAGCCACTGGCAGGATTTGTATAGAACCCTGCTCTTCATGTAATTGATGTTCAGCCTTAACTTTAGGGTTCACTTTTAGTAAATTTTCCAAGGCGGACATGGATTTATTACTTGTGGTGGCCCTGCCCCTCTTTTTGGAATGTAGATCATGTCTGTCTGTCTACGTTAGAAGTTAAAAGTTTGAATTTTGCGTTCTATTTTATGAAGCCTTCATTGCTGGATTTAGCTGTCACTCTTTTATTCCCTCATTTTTCTTCAAGACATCAATGCCGACATGATGTTTACCTGGATGAGCGATGTTAAGTAGTCCAAACGAGAACATTGAATGAATTCATTGTAAATTATGTAAGATTTTTCTATTTTTGCCTGCTTTCAGGAAAACTTCAATTGAATATAAGAAAAAAAACCCAACTAGTTCTATTTAAAAATCATAATTTCAGTTTTATAAAGATATTTAAATATGGTTTTATTAAATAGATTGAAATTAATGCTATTTTATACTTAATATCAGTATGAATAATATTTTTTTGGTTTAGGTGATTTACGAACTAAATTAAACCCTAACTAGAGGGTAGGCTTCCTACACCTTCCCAAGATTCTGATGTTCTGAATTGAGGGCACAACTATCTATTGGTATATATTCATTATTTGATTTGTTGATATTTCCGTAATAAAGTGCCTTGTAAGATCACTCAACAACCATTACAATTCTACGATTTTTTAATACTTTATAATTTGCAGTCCAAATTTGTGTGGACTCCTCCTGTGGTTGTTGTGAGCTTAAAAACTATGAAAGTGACTTGTCAACTCAACAATTGACATCAATTGCTTCTACACACGAGTGAGCAATCTAAACAAAATAATAATAAAATAAATAAATAAATGATTTGTATGTTGTCAATCCAAAGTAAAGAGGTAATGTACTATTCATTTTCACTAAAGTAAAGAATATGATAATTTAAATCATAATTACTATTTTTAATATTCATTTAATAAATTAAAAAAACAGAAGTGTCAAATTACATGATGGATGATAATATATGAATGTCTATAATTAAAATGGTTTAAGAGTTCTTGGCCATATTTGTTTTTATATTTGATAGATCACAATCATTAACTAGCAGACTTTATAGCTATGATGTCGAGGTTTTATGATTGGACATTATATTTGTAATTTTCAATTATCATCCACCACTAAAATTATGCTTCCTCATATATGATTGAGGCACTGAATTATGCAATGTTTCTACTACTAATGGACAACATATAATTCTTTTTTAAGTATATATACATAGTTTATCTTTCCAGAATCAAATTAATATTAACAGTCTCTAAAATGTAATGATGGTTTATCCTGACATCATTGATCAATTAATTTACTAAAATTTCAGTATAATTAGGACTAAAAAACTCATCTTTTTTCATTTAATTTGTTTAATAACATTTTCAACAACATATAATGCGCTATGAACTAAAGTATTAATGTTCAACAACATTGCCAAGATGTAAGAACAACTCTTGACTTGGCATTTCCTAGTATTATGGCCTTTATTAACTACAATCTCAAGAGAAAACAGTTAGAATTTGATACCAGTAAGGTTATAGCCACTTACAAATCTGCACATTATAGGAATCATTGTGAACCTTTGATTTGTGCAAAATAAACACAGAAAAGGAAATAAACTTGCACAAGATATGTAAACTAAAGCAACACTTTTCTTTCTTCTGATTCTAAGTATAATTTTACCAAACCGATGAGTGGAAGGTAATGATGGGCAATAATAATACAAAGGGATGAAGAGGAAATTTACAAACTGTCATTACAGAAAAGAATCATTTTATTGATCGATTATTACTGTATTTTCATTTGCATTTCTTGCGTAAAATTACTTACTGAATCGGGCACAGATTTCCCTGCCATCTTATTACATAAACACCTTTCCCATCCCACCAAACACAACTTCCTAACGATTTGTGACAACACTGCTAAGAACTGAATCTAAATTGCATATATATAATAATATATGCACTATATATTGTTTTACTAGACTTGAAAAGCTTTTGTTCTCCAGTTCAAGACCCAAATCCACAAGGAGAAAATCGAGAAGGAGAAAGAAAAAGAGCATCACAAAAACTTGGGAAAAAAAAACCAAACCCATAGAAGCTGCTATTAACCATTTTCAAGTAACCTGGCCTTCACATTCCGTTGACTTTTTACATCTTTGGAATTTCCTGTGCAGCTGCATCAAAGCATGTGTAAGTGTAAGTAAATAGAAAACGTTGGAAAATAATATAAAGTTGAAGGTCAACTTAATAGAAAATAATTTGGTTACAATATGTATTAACTAACCCCAATAGCCCCTAACCAAAATGGATATGAAAGAGTAACAGGAAATGAAGTTTACTTTTTCATATTTTATATTTTTTAGCATTTATTCAAGCCCACATGGTAGAGAGGGAACACCAACTTGGGCAGATTTTTATACTGTGATAAGAATTTGAGCTCTGAACATCCAATTATTATACAAAATAGATGAAAGTTGAAATGCAAGGAATACACTCTTCATAATTAATCCTTAATGAAGTCAACAAGATCCAATTAACAAGCTAAAACTAATTGTCACGTAACATGAGATATATAGAGTTAGAATCTCACTATTTTCGTTCTTAACGAGTCTTGCTAGCATGCTGATAACTTCATTGACAAGACATGAATCTAGAATTCTGACCAAAGCTTCCAAGCATCCAACATGCTGTTTCCAACAATTTTCCTGCCATTCCATTCAAACTTTAGCTTAGACACAAACTACTCTATATGCATTTAATCAGTTATAAAGAGTATCACTAAAATGAGATTACAAAACCGTTTATAGACAGACAATTTCTTTATATATATAAAAATGAGAAAAGAGGAATCACAGATAAAAAAAATCACTTGACAAGTCAAACGTGGATTGTAGATGGAGATTACCAAGGTTGAGCTCACAATTATCGAAACCAACAAAAAGTTCATTCTAACTGGATAATTTGTCTTTTACGTCATTCATTCTCTATCTATTTTTCATCTAGTTCCCACATTCTCCTTGCAAGCATGCACAAAGTAAGAACATACACCAATTTTGTGAGAAATGGTGAACCGTTTTAGAAGCAAAAGGTAGAAGATGATAGATCATAAAAAATGATTGGTAGTCCTAAATGCAAGATAATTGTTGCCATAGGTGGGACAATAAAATATTGGTATCACCACCATAAGAACCCAACTTTTTCTCAAAAGTTTCTTTCCACCTTTCAGAAGCTTGACCTAACAAGCAATTCGATACGTTGAGTGGTGCCACTGCTAGTCCTTAAAGTTTTACACTACTTTCTTAAAACTTAAGAATCCGTTTTTCCACATCAATAATATTCTCAGTATTTTCTAATAATCTAACCTTAGGCAAACTAAAACAAGTTCATCACCTTTGTACAATTCTCATGCTCTATTCATGAAACTACAAGTTTTGAAATAGGCTACAATCTATTTTCAACTTATGATATAAGAATATGATATGAAAATAGTTCATAATATGATTTAAAGCTGTCATCAAAATTATTTAATCCTATTTTAAACGTTGATTGTAAAAACAGGTCATACACAAGAATTTATAATAACAATTAATTACTTGAGTTGTGGTCCATACATGTTTTACTAATGCTTAATCAATAATTGAAAAAATAACTAAAACCAGCACAAGTGTGGCCACATAATAAAATGTAAACGCAAATAATAAATTAAATCCAAAAAAACAAATTAAACATGTAATAAAAAAATTAAAACAAATTAAACACACATCATCGTCACCTTTTTTCCAACTTGACTTAAAAAACACCCAAACAAACACCAGGAACCAAAAATAAAAAGTAAAAGTGAAGAAAAAGAGAAAGAATTGAACAACCAATTAACGCACCTCTTCTTTGCTTAACAACGACCTTAGCGGGTTGGGCCCGGGTCACAGGCCCAGCCTCATCCTCCTGAGGCGGAAACAGAACGCCGTCGATTCCCTGAACGGAGATCCGTCCATCCTTGTAAATATCCGGGTCGAACAAGTACGCGGACTCGTCGCCGTGACCGAACTTAACGGAGCCATCAGCCTCCTGCGCCGTCATCTTATGCGGCAACCGTAACGTGTCGTAATGGACCTTCCCGAACCTTCTAACAGCATTGTACATGCTCTCCTCGGTCTGATACTCGGGAATCAAGTGATAGTACATAATCTGTTCGGGCGAACCCGGTTCACTCAACTGGTCCGTCGTTAACTTCGCCATCGCTTCGTCATTAGGAGCCAGCACCGTCAAAACGTAACCCTCCGAAACTAACCTTCCCATCTCCGTCGCCAGTGACGTTAAGTTTACCAGAATATCTGCCATTTCATTGTAACCGCCGTAGTGGAGGAGAGTTTCGATGAAGTCTTTCACCTGTTTCTCGCCGTTGAAATGGTGGCGTGGTCCACCCGGTCCAGGAGCCGGCGCCGGCGCCAAGGATGGTCCCGGCGCCATCGCGTCGTAGATCGGCAGCGCAGGCGCGGAGCCTGCCGGCGACGGGGGAGCTGGTTTCTTCAAGCGGTGGGTGCGCGGGTCGACCTCCGGAGCGGATTCGGGTTTCACGGCGGCGATGGAGATGAGGTTGCGGCGGCGGTTGAAGTCGTCTTGTACGGAGCGAGGGATGAGGAGCGTGTCGATGCCATGGATAACGCCGTCGGGTCGGGTCAAGGAATCCGGGTGGGTGACACGGGAAGAGTCGACATTCCAGTGAGTGGAATTAACTGTCTGGAGAGAGAGGTGTTGATTCTGGGCGAGGGTTCTGTGTCGGGTCGGTCGACCAGAGTTACTTAACCCGGGTTGGTATTTGGGTTTTGTGATCCTTTTGGGGACGATGTGGGACATGAGAAGGGTTTGGAGAGACTGCAGGTTGCGGGGTTCAAGAAGGAAGCGCTTGAAATCAGGGTCGAGATCGCGTTCGAGGGCTTCGTTTCTGGGTGCGAAGATTGTGATGTTGTGGTTCATTACCGTGTTTTCGAGCGTTTGAAGGAGCATGGCTTTTTCCACTAGCTCAGCAACCTCAGTGTAATGCGAGTCCAACAGAGCCACGAGGATTGAGTTTGAGTTTATCTGACCTTGTGAGAGAGAGAATGTGAGAGTTGGGAGGAGGAAGAGAAGGATCGTGACGCCATAGATGCGGCAATCCATGGCGGGTTTTGGCGTTCAGACACAAGAGAGAGAGAGAGAGGAAAAACAGACACTACTAATGTTGTTTTATATTCTGTTGCGGTGTGTGTGTTTGTGAGATTGTGTTGGAGACAGAGCAGGTTTTGTTTGTTTTTGTATCGGTGGGGTAAATGGTGTGATTTATTGCGTTTGATGTTGTTGAGGTTCTGATGAGAGTGAATTATAAGTGAATAGATATTACTTATCAGTGTCAATGGCTGTGGGTAAATCGAGGGGTGTCGGTCGCTTTGGGAAAATTCATGGCTAACGTGGTGAGTTTTGATTGGGTGGGGAAAGGGAAGTGAGAAACAAACCAGTGGAATTGGTGTGGGGTCCACTTACCCCCAACTGCTACCTGGCTCGTGAATAAATGAACCATACATAAACCATAAAGAATAAACCCACTCTCATTATTGTCAATAACTATTTTAATGAAGTGTTTTTTTTTACTGTCTCTCTTTCTTTCTTCTCCTGCATTTACTTTTTCACCTTCACCATGTTTGCTGTTTTGTGAAGTTGCCATATGAGGATTTGAGGGTGATTAAGTTCGTAATGTAAATTTATTATTTCCTGAATAGTGTGGATCTTGGAGTTGACGTGTTAAACAAAGTGGGGATTAATTGAAAGTGGTACTTGGCAATTAGCACGCAGAGAATAATGATGATTAATGTGTGCGTTTATTAGTACTAAACAATATCATGGAAAAGATGCATTGAAGGAAAATAAGAAAATAATAGGAGTTGTGAGAAAGAGGGGTGGTGGTGCCCACTTGGGTTTGGGTTCCCTAAAATGTTCAGGTATTAGCTGAGCTGTTTCTGTCCTCTAGAGACTCCTGTACGTACCATACAAACCAAGTAATGAAAAAGCTACCATAACTCTAGAGAAAAGACATTTCGAACAATTCAAGAATGCTAAACAGTGTTTTGGGAAACACCTGTGGGAGTTCATTCTATTTTTGTTCTTTTAATCGAATTCGTATAATTTAAAAAAACTATTCATATGCGTGTCTAACATGCAATGTTTTATTATGGAAAACTTCTCTAAGCATGTTTACAAGTTTTTGTAAAAGTAAAGTTGTACCTGTTTGACATAATTTTAGTGAAAGGAGAATCTGTATTTGACCTACATGTGTGATACTAATACGATTATAATTATTTTTATGTTAAACTAAAGTTGTGCATTTTTTACATTATTTCTATATAGAATTATTTTATTACTTATACTAATATTAATACACATGTTTTTATATAAAAAAAATAATATGATAATAATAATTGTTTATATAAAAATATTATTTGTCAAATGTAAAAGTTATTATCTGCATAATTATTATAAAAAAAAGGATTAATAGGTTATTTTATAAAAACTTTAACAAAAATAAATATGTTAAAAATTTAGAAATCATTGTAAGGATTGTAATTAGAAATTGCAGGGGAATTAGCTTGTTAGTTTTATGCAGTTATATATTAATATTTGTTTCAATATTTTGTGTGATAGTGTGAGAAAATAAAGTTATAAATCAATAGTGCAAAATAAAAAAAAGGAATTAATAATGGAAATTGAAAGTAAATTTTACAATCAACCTTGTTTATATGGACAATGGCTTCTATTATGACATTCATTTTAACAATAAGAACATTTTTTTGACTTATTTGGGATTCACTCATTCATTTCGTTATGAATACGATGAGTATTTGGTCTTCATAGTTCATGTTGTCGCATCATGGGGTTAGGTATGAAATTTTGTCTCGTGTAAGTAAACTAATAAACCTCATTTTGAATTGGATGAAATTTACCTCATAAGTTTTGTAGATATTGTAGAGATTGTACACTAGGACAACAAATGTTTTTAACTATAAATAATAAAATGAACAAATAACAATGACATGAGGACAAGTTAGTCGAAGAGCTTGAAACTCTCCACAATCACCCATTTAGTTAATTTAACTATGTATGACATAGGTCGACATTGAAGTTGGAGAGTGACTATCTCTTAAACATCACTCTGAATTTTCTAGATTATATCTTTGCACATGACACATAGTAGATTGTTGTTCATTTTTTCTTAGTAAGGTAGTAATGTCTTCAAGATATTGATGTTATACAGTAACATGCATTTTATCTTGGTCCTTCGTTCGATAAACCAAGACTTTGTTCTTTGAAATGTTGTCTTAACAAGAGTCCAAATGAGTAAGGATTGTGCTCCCTTCAAAATAGAGTCCATGCTTTCAGTTAGATTTGTTGTCAATTGCTCGTACATCCTACCTTCATCATAGGCCTGAGTTCACTTTCCTAATAATATTTGATTAATCCAAGAGACTACTTGCTAAAATTATGATCTCATCACTTGTTCGTAGAGTCAACTGTTTCATTTCATAACCTGTGATATTGCCATAAATGAAACTAGTGGAACATGTAGTGAATTTGTAATACTTCTTACAACAAGTACGATGTTCCTCCCTTAATAATTGTTGAGGTTTCTCCTACTAGCAGGGCAATAGTTCCTCTGATTTGTTTTTTTCACCAGTAAATTTCATCAAGTTAATCGGGAAATGCGATAATTTGGGTTTCGACAAGGTATTCATCAAGCCCATTAGACTTTAATCAACTGCACAAAGAAGATATGAGAGGTCGAACAAAAATATAATGGTCAAAGTACCATCAAAGATGGATAGTTATGTAGTCTAGTTGACATAATTGTCTCATTTAAGGTATTTAATTTAGCAGTAATGGTCATTCGTGTGACACGACAACATACATGCATGGTGCATTAACCATACTATTTGGTACATAATTCAACAACAATGTAAGTTTACTTTGTATTAATTTTCATTATATAATTTTCTTTATCTAAAATTTGACATTGTTTTCCAACAGTACAACATGCCATGGGAGACAACCTCAACCACAACCTCCTTATCACTATGTTAAGTCTTCTTCTTCTGATCAATAATTTTATTTTGGTCAGTCCAGTCAGTTTAGTCTTTAATAACTATCAATGTCCATATACATGAATCATTATCACCACTTATCTTTTCATTCTTCACACCAACAAATTTCCTACAAATACAATATTTTTCTTAATCAACCAGATCATTTTTTCAGTCCACTAAATATGTTTGGAATTTCAACATTTACCCCTCCATCTATGACATCATCCATGAACTATTATCAGCCCACAATGTCCTTACAAGACCCAATAATGAAGGTGACAACGATGATAACAAAGACAAATGATGATCCACTTCCACCTCCTTCTGATCATCACCCTCCACGAAGATCTTAAAAGACAAATAAGAATATCACCTTATGACAATTCCTCTAATAAATAAATTACTTAATGTAATGTAACAATATTCATATTATAATTTAATTACAATTGCATTATTTGCTCTTTTTTTTCCTTTCTTCATTTTGGACTCAAATTTATAGGTTCAATTTTTCCACATTTATTAATTTCTACATTTTTAATCTTTTTTTGTTATAATTTCTAAAAAATTACTTATTAATCTTTTATTTATTTCCCAAATTGTGCAATATTAATTTTTAATTTCACAATTAATATTTTTATATAAAAAAATTTATACTAAAATATCAAACACATTTTTTAAATAATACACTAAGTTAAAAGAATGTCATGGACAAATAATGTAAAAAGTGCACGACTTTAACTTAATATAAAAACAACTAAAATCATACAACTTCATCTAAAATAAATAAAAAAATTAACATTAATCAAAATTGTGTTGTTCAAATATAATTTCTTCTCTCAAATTAAAGAGCTTACAAGACTATTTTTTTTAGAAATCTAATCATGTTACATGCAGATATCCGAGTCAACATATCCATATGGATAAAATTTTCAAGATCTGTTAATTTTGTCAATCTTTTGTAAACTGTACTAATTAAGAAATTTTAGTAAAAATAAATAAGAATATATATATATATATATATATATATATATATATATATATATATATATATATATATATATATATATATATATATAAAATGTGTGTT
>Ga0123342_1002908_pt1 | contig 28096 bp, 14 predicted proteins | sample Turbeawhitnodule_FD_89960 | JGI IMG/M metagenome (GOLD analysis project Ga0123342, IMG submission 89960) | Root nodule microbial communities of legume samples collected from Mexico - Turtle bean Mexico white nodule | ecosystem: Host-associated > Plants > Roots > Nodule | place: Mexico: Nepantla... | reverse complement strand
ATTTTTTCGGAATTTTTCAACACAATATGGACCCAAAATAAAATTGGAGAAAGTAGGGCAAAATTTCACAAATTTTGGTAGAGGATAGCCTTGATTTGCAGAAATTTTCTGAAAAATTCTCCCGAAATAACTTTTTGTGGAAATTCCATGTAAGAATATAGACTGAATTTGGAACAAAACGCGATAAATTTCACCTCAAACGGATGACTATTCACCTTGGAAAAAATTAAAACAGTTTCACACAAAATTGAACTATCCTTTCAACCCTTGCGGTGATTAATAAAAAATTTATTGCAAATCTTGTGGGATGAATTTGGGGCTCAAATCTGAGTCAAAACTCAATACATACAATGAAAAATGTCTTGTAAAAATTTCAGACCAAAAGACCCAAGGAATAAGGCGTAATAAATCTCAGACCGAGAGTGAACAAAACAGGTTTTCCAAAAAATAAATGTCCTGTTTTATCTTCCCTATATCTCCTTTGTGTGATTTGTTTATGGACGTGCCTGCTTAGCTGGGTGCAGACAACATATGAAAGTACTTGTGTAAATTTTTTCAAAATTGTTCGACACAATATTGACCCATAATAAAATTGCAAAAAGTAGGGCAAAATTTCACAAATTTTGGTTAAGGATAGCCTTGATTTGCACAAATTTACTGAAAAATTCTTCCGAAATAATTTTTTTTTGAATTCCACGTAAGAATCTCGACTGATTTTTGCACAAAACGTGACAAATTTCACGTCAAACAAATGAGTATTCACCGAGGAAAAAACTTAAATAGTTTCACACACAAACAAACCTTCCTTTCAACCCTGGCATTGATGCATAAAAAATTTATTGCAAATCTTGTGGGAGGAATTTGGGGCTCAAATCTTAGCCAAAACTCAATACACACAATGACGAATGTCTGGTAATATTTTCATACCAAAAGACCCAATGAATAAGGCGTAGTAAGTCCCAAACCGAAAGTGAACAAAACCGGTTTTCCAAAAAAAGACGTCCTGATTTTTCTTCCCTATATCTCATTTTTGTAATTTGAATATGGACGTGTCTCCTTAGCTGGGTGCAGAAAACATATGAAAGTATCTGTGTGAATTTTTTCGGAATTTTTCAACACAATATGGACCCAAAATAAAATTGCAGAAAGTAGTGCAAAATTTCACAAATTTTGGTAGAGGATAGCCTTGATTTGTAGAAATTTTCTGAAAAATTCTTTCGAAATAACTTTTTGTGGAAATTCGACGTAAGAATTTAAACTGAATTTGGAACAAAACGCGATAAATTTCACCTCAAACGGATGACTATTCACCTAGAAAAAAAATCAAGCAGTTTCACACAAAATTGAACTATCCTTTCAACCCTATCAGTGATGAATAAAAAATTTATTGCAAATCTTGTGGGAGGAATTTGGGGCTCAAATCTGAGTCAAAACTCAATACACACAATGACAAATGTCTGGTAAAAATTTCAGACCAAAAGACCCAAGGAATAAGGCTTAGTACGTCCCAGACCGAGAGTGAACAAAATCAGTTTTCCGAAAACAAAACGTTCTGACTTTTCTTCTCTATATATCTCTTTTGTGATTTGTTTATGAACGTGCCACCTTAGATGGGTACAGAAAACATATGAAAGTACTAGTATAATTTTTTTCGAAATTTTTCAACGCAATATGAACCCATAATAAAGTAGGCGAAAATATGGCAAAATTTTACATTTCACATAAGAATTTTGACTGAATTTTCGACAAAACACGAAAATTTCACATCTGACGGATGAATATTCACCTAGAAAAATAATCAAACAGTTTGACAAACGAAACTTCTTCCAATGATATGGTTCGGTTCGATGTTTGTCATCAAAAACTAATTCAAATCAAATTTCATGATGTATTATATTTATTATTTCCAGTGTTTACTTTTTAAATACAAGTAAAATTTGAATATGTGTAGATATTTGCATTGATAAAATAAAATTATATTCGAATCTTTTCATAAAAAAATTAAATAATGTTAAGTGAAAATTTCCACAACAAAAAACAAAAAAAACAAGTTTACAAGTCATTTTCTTTATATAGTGCTCAACTTTTTTCTTCTTTTTTTCTTTAATACAATACTTAAAATCATACTTGAATTATTCCTAACACTATTAACTTCTACAATTGTAATTCTTTCTCTAGTCGCTCTCATTGTTATTGTTTCTAACATTTCTCTACAGTAGTTGTTTCCCTTTGCTCAAACTAGAACAAAAACCATTTACCTTACAATGCTGAGACAAACAAATGGTAAATAAAATTTTGTAAATCCTAGAATCTTATATAATCATTCGAACAACAATTGTTGCTAAAATAATATTAAGCTCTATTTGATTTTTCGTTAAGAACTTTAAAAACTGGGAAAATTGCAAAATCTTAATATGCCATATATGCTTTATCTCCAAAATATCTCAACTGTTGTAATAAGCAAACAAAACTCTTCCATACATGTAAACGAGTCAAAATTGGATAATTTAGGAAAGATGGTGTGAAGATGATTGAAATCAACTCTTGAATCTGATGCTTCTACTCACAGCTGCATTAATTCCAGAGGATTCCCCACCATAAGGAGCAGTTGGTCTCCTCATACTCTGAACCTGTCCCTTACGATTCTTAACAGCTTTTTTATGCTTTAGCTGCACCACATTAGGATAACAAGAAAAAAACCCAAATGTCAAACAAGAAAGATACAGTTAACCAACAAAATTTGAGGACTTTGTTCACCCCACCCAGAATGAGTACCTTGTAGTTCTTCCTGGGATTCTTTTTTGCCTTGTTGCGACTGCGAGTTAGTCCCCTATTCTTCTCCATCTGCAGAAATTGGTGACAAGGAAAAAGCTTCAAAATTTGAAAGAAAAGATGAACAATTCAATTAAAAACCGTAGTAGATAGAGTAAGAACCTGAGAAGAAATTAAGCGCTTCCCTTCTAGAATCTCTGGCAGTGAGGAGACTGAAGTGTTCCTGTAAAAAAAATCAATCTTGTTACAAAATTGAAGAGGGTGGCAACAATAAAATTGAAATAGCCAAAATGGTACCAAAATTTCACCTTGAGTAAGCCTCGGCTTTGGCTGCCAGTTTTGCAGCTTGCAGTTGTTCCACTTGTTTGTAAAATTCATTTTCTGAGTCCCCACTTCCAACATCATCTGCATCCTCAACCTCATCAGGTCCAAGGTTACCACCCATTTGATCATCCTCGTCATTGTCATCATCATCCTCGGTCTTAATTCCAGCTCCGGCCAACACCCGAAGCTCATGTTTCCTTCGTCTTTCGCCAATTTCATCTCTCTTTGGTAAATCATCATCACCAGAAACCACCTTACTCAAAAGAAGAGATCAGTTAGCTGTTAACAGGTTTAAAAAGTGAAATTGTTGTATAGCCTTAACAAGAGCTTTTATTTAGTAATTAGTACAACACAAAAATTGTTATTAAAAATATACTGAAACATCTCTCAATATTAGAGAAGACTCTGGGACTTCTTTGTAGGATATATTACTATATAACAAACAGATTACGGCAAAACAGAACTCTATGATCTTTTTCAGATTGTACATCTAACTTTATTTCCCTGCTAATAGATAGAATATAGCTTCACAATGACACTGTTTTGGATTCCCAGAATATTCCTCCACCTGAGGTGGGAGACTATCCTAGCATATGGCTAGGCACTGAAGGTGGGGGATCCATCCGGATGAGATTTTTAACACAAAAAGGTCCTGCGGACTTGGGGTTTAACCAAAGCATATTCAAGGACCCAAGTTCTTCCACTAATTTTAACCAATGTATCCTTGATCAACATAGAGTGGTTAAGATCACACATTTTTTTAAGTAAAAATCTACATGACACTATAAAATTGCAAATGGAAATAGAAATCACAATTCATCAGGAAAAACTTTGAAGTTCAGTACCTTGGGTTTCTTCATATTTGCATTGAGGAACTGTGAAACCTTTTTGTAGCTAGAACCATTAATCAGTCTCGTTTCCTCATTGACATCCGCAGTATCATCATTAAAATCATCATATGTTTCAAGCTGGCTGTGAAATTTGTAAGTGGCTAAGTTCCAACATGCTTGAAACAGGTAATTGTAATATAAAGAATTGAAGAATAAAGTTATACCCATTAACTGGTCTTGAACGCTTTGTTCCATTAGTAGGCTTTGGAGCAATGTACAGACCCTTTTTCTTCAGTTTTTCCTCAAGGGAAGCTCTAACTTTTAGCATCTCTAAACTCTGTGCGCCAATGTGGTCCTTCTGCCATGTTAAGGTTGATTTCAGTAAATTAATAGCCTTTCGAACCAACAAAATTAAATCAAATAAAAAGGTAATTTTTTATTCAATAGAAAGTAGAAACAAAGTAATAGAACAAAACATCATGTCATGATCCATAATTCACCTGAGGTTTAACTTTTTTTGTTTTCTGTACACCATCCTTTGAGGATCCCAATTTTTGCATATCTTGCTTGCAAGGCTGCAGCAACACACAAAAAAAAAAAGTTGACCGTTGAGAACATTTTTTAAGGTTATCATTTGGAACAGATAACAATAAAAGCCAAGATTAATAAGTCATGGCTACCACTGTTTCTTCATCTGATTTGGCAGAGACAGGAGGCTGCTCTTGGTTTTTAATGATAGAATCAATTGTCATTGGAGAAGTCTCATTATCTGACTTTAATACTGCTTCTAACCCATTATTTCCAATAAGAAAGTCCTCAAGTTCAACTGGAAGTTTTGAGTCAAGTTGTTTCATCTGTTGAGAGAAGCACACATTAGAAATTTGCAAAATCTAGGAAAACAAAGTTCATCTCAAGTCTCATTTGTGGCAATTGCACATCAATGTTTAAATGTCAGCAGATAACAGTGCACAGTTGATGACATCGTGTTAGAAAATCAATTCACTAATCTAGCATGAATTACACCAGTTTTTCCATTGTGTGAGCAGGGCTGCCAATATAGGGTGTATGCAATATAATAAATTATCCAATATAAGCTCATATATTTCCAATAAATTTAGTTGAAACATTGATTATTTAATAAAACAGGACTAATGAAGAAATGTCAGTCACATCATATGTCTATGCCCTTTCAGATACTACTTCCAGGTTACTTCAGTAACGGACAGTATAAAGAAAGTCAAGGCAGGCATGAATAACTGATATTTTGGCTCTCCAACTGACAGAAGCTATTTATATCACCATGTCAACCATAATCATATGGCAAATTATTTTGGAAAATAGAACCGTACACTCATAGCTGTTATGTAGTTTGAAAATAACAAGACCTTATCAGATAATTTCTTGATCTCTTCAAGGCGAGCTGTTATGGGATGATCATGGACTGACTGCCCTTCAGATTTGAGGAGAAGGTAGAACGTTATAGCTTGGCAATAGGACAACAAAATAAGCCGCTTCAACTCGAAGTAACGCACTTCTCCTTCCATAACTAGTTCCCCCGTTTTAACCTGTACAAAATATAAAAATAATTGTAATGAAATACACTGTTCATGCAGGGGAGAGGTAATTACCATAAGAAAACAAGGGTATTGACCACTTATTTTATATTAACCCCATAACACAGGTAAATCAAGAGGCAGAATTAAAAGCATTTATACACTATAATGATCACAGCAGTATAACTTCCTCTAACAGGGGTCCAATATCTCAGTAGAAAGAATGAAATAAAGAGAACACATTGCTAAAAGAAACAAAAAACATAGCGAATGAATGACAGCAATAACAGGAATTCCTCCCTAGATAAATTATTGATAGATATAAAAAGTTCACTGACTCTTCTATACAAAATAAGTACTTTCATATTTATACAGGTTGAACTCTTTCATGGATAACAGAAAAAGAAAAGCCAGAAGAGCAAAAACCTTGCTTAAAAGTGGGTTAATTTCACATTCAAGTTGTCTGTGTGCCTCATTTAGTTCAGACAACCACCCAACTAATTCTGGAGCAGACCTGGAAGGAGAGGATAGTCACTAGTCAAGAAGAAGCATAAAAGTTTTAATACAAATATATCTGAATATCTAATACTGTTTTAATCCATTAGTGAATATGGCAGAAATTAAGCTAATGTAATGCATGAAAAGGTAACATCACAATTTATAACTCAATCAATATGCTGAAAGATAAAGACAACATCCCAACCTATATAAAACATTCATTTGCTCCTCCTTTGACAAAGCATTCAGTTCATCAACACTGAAAATTATATCTCCATCCAGTGGCTTTATTGCTTCGTTTCCTTTATTTGATGCCTCCTGTACATACATATATAGAAATTCACTTGAAGTTTATAAACAGATATCATACATGCCCTCACCAAATGATGAATTTCCCTATTTTTCCTTCCTCCGTCATAATGCTCTAGTAATATGAAAATTGACCACAAACAATAAGGTAATCAGCAGCACTCACCTTCAAAGTTAATTTCTCATTATCTTTGTCTCCACTTAAATCCACAAGGTCATAGTCTTCCATTGTTAAGGATTTTGCCTTCTCCCTTTGTACTTGTAATGCCAATTCTTCCTCTTCTTTTGGGGCCTCATCATCACTTGATTGAAGCTTAAAACAAAATCTTATGATCACTCAACAGAAACAATAAAATGCATAAGGAAACTAATAAATGTTAGGCTAAAGATCCACCACCAGGAGAACATCTACGTATTGATGGTTTGAATGTTACATATGGCAACATTTTTGTTTTGCTTTTACATGCATTGCTCAAATTCTCACCTCAAAATTACGATTCTCAGCACCATGCGAGAATATTTTCCCACCTAAAGTAAGTTTATAACCTTCCTCGTCTTCATCTTCATCAGCGTCGTCAATTGTATCATCACCTTCCCCAAACTTTGAACGTAAATATTTCCTTTGCCTAATCACTATGCACAACATACACATTGATTTAGTGAGATTATGAAACAACAACAAAGTATTATCTCACTAGTTGAGACTAGCTACATGGAACATCCAAACATCATTCGACATGATTAGAACCAAAGCTTCATATATATAATTATACTTTCTTGAAATTACACCATTTAGTGAAATTACACCTCTTGAATAGAATATGCTCCAAAAGATTTGCACAAGTACTCAAAGGACTTAGCAAGAATTCTTTTCATAAGCCCAAAACTATAAATACATTCTTAACCAAGAATTTCAACAAACATGAATTCACTAAAGTCCACCACCAACATGAGGACATATTAGCGCCTTTTATTTTTACAAATTATTTATCAATCCAAAATTTTATCTGATTTAAGCTATTTGATTTAAGACCATGTGTGTTTTGGTGCCTGTGCAGATAAACGTAATGGACGTTTTATCCAATCCATCAGATTATAATTTCGCCATTTTATGCATTGGAATGTGCAAACCGTTATCTGAAACACCCAGAACAAGAATCTAAACATACACTAACTAACCATGTTTCAAACTGACAATAAGATTTGATAAAGACAGATTCATTAAAAACTGTGGTCTTTTTAAATCAATATATACTAACAACTGCAATACTTGTAAATTTGTAATTTTCCAATCTCTATTTCAAAAACAAGTTACAGATAAATAGTCTTTAAATTATTAGAGGTTGATTGCAAAAGGCTGGATAGTCTTTATATTAAAAGAAGGTTGTAACAAAATGTATCATTAATACCCCAACCTTTCAGGAAAGGGAGCAAAGTACACATAAAAGGCATGCATTGTGATTTGATATCATAGTCCAGCAAACTCTTTAGCTACTGCATTTGAGTAGAGATAATATATTTTCATAAAAATTATATATATACAATGTCTCGACTAGGAACCCCACCATCCATCTCTATCAAATTTAATAGAGTACTTCAAAGATTCAGATATGCAAATTTTTGTGTGTGTCTGTATGTATATGTGTGTATATATCAAACATAAATTATCATACTTACTCTTTGCCAAAAGACCATCCCCATCATCATCGTCATCATCATCTTCCTCATCGTTGTCATCATCATCTTCCTCACTGTTGTCATCATCATCTTCCTCATCGTCTTCATCAACATCCTTTGACCAATATATGAAAGAAAAAGAAATGAGACAAAATATACAAATTGTCATCAACAATCCTGTTCTAGTTGCTAAACAACAACTAACACATAGAAGGTTGATCTGTCATGTTTCGAAGAATTTAAAGAAAAACTTCATGCAATTTAAAAAAAAAAATGAGATTACGGTAACCAAAACCTTAACATCAAAAAAGGGAAGTTCCTCGTCTTCATCTGACTCTTCAGTACCATCATTTATGTTAAGGGGGACAATGTCCCTCTGCTTATGAACTGCAAAATCAAAGCATCAGATAAGTGAGTTAGCACAAGCAGGCCAAAATCATAAACATTAGAAGAATGAAAATTCAAAGTGTTGGTCACAGTAAATGAAAAAAAAATTATTGCATCTCTGAGAAAAATAAATGAATAAAAATGAACAAAATGGAGTTACATGTATCAATCTCATCATCCATGTCGTCACTGGAATAAGTATCATGCTTGTATTGAGAACTTGTTTTAGAGTTTTTGACTTCTTTCTTCTGATAACTTCTACCACCTTTCTTCCCCATACTATTTGTGCGGTTCTTCACCACCAACTGGAGAAAACATAGAAACCAAATGAATGAGGAGTGTAAAATTCCCACCTAGTGAAGTGCAGAGAAAGAAAAGATAAAGAAATTGTGTAGAATAAGGATCAAGTCCTTCGCATATTTGATTCCAAGACTAAAATACTTAAAGTTACAAACAAGGATTAATTCACCATTCTTCCCTTCAGCCGGCACCTAAGATTTTTTTTTTAAATCTTCACAATGATTTTACCTACACTCTCAGACACTAATACAGCCTTAACTTAATCTGTATAGTGATATATCTCTACCAGTTATTTTCTAACTAATTTCAATGTTATTCTTAATTGACTCAGATCTAAATACCATTTTAAAATTCAAATAAAATCATTAATAAGATTTACAAATAAAAGATAATTACATTTATGTATTCGTTTTACTTTTTATTATATCAGAATAGAACAAAAACACCGCAGACTTTCCTAACAGTAAATTTAACAAACAGTCACAAACCAATATACCGGAGCAGTGCGAAGCAAGTAAATGCCAAGGGAACAAAACAACATAAACCAAAGTATTTGGCAGCAGCATAAAGCTCTAAACTTTAAACTCATTTAGCTCCAAAAATCAAAACCCATTAACACAATAAGGCTCTTGGAATAAAGTTTGACGAAAATTAAAAAAGGGGTAGGCGTAAAAATTGAAAGATATTAGAATAGAGCGTGTTTGTTGGGAAGAAAAGGTGGAGGGTACCTTGAGAAAAGTGGCGAGTGAGTGAGGTGGAGTTCTGAGAGGGCACAGTTGGAGAACGCGAATGGTGTTGAGAGGTGCACTGAGAAGAAGAAGGTATTCTGAAGGAGAAAACCGCAGCCGAACCGAGAGAGAAGTATGAAACAAGGTCTAAGGGTTTAGTCCAAAGTGCTAAGAGAATCAAAATAATGTAAAGAAGGAAATTTTTTATTTTGGAACAAATCTTATTTACATCCTATCAAATTTTAAATATATTAAATATGTTTTCTAAAAAGCATTTTATATTACTTTTCTTTCTTTAATGTTTAAACTTATTTTTAATTTAAACTTATTTTGTAATGCTCACTCTAGAAAGCTAATGCCAATATATAATAATAATTTTAAAATTATATTACTTTAGTGCAATATAAATTTATTATATAATTTATAATATCTATTTTACAAATTTATGTACTTTTTATTGTACAAGGTTTACAAAATTATTATAAAATTCATAATTTATAAGCACAATAATCTGATCATCTATTTAACTTTTTCATTTACTTTTTATAAATATTTTAATATTTCGTAAAAGTTTTAACATAAAACAAAATTTAAAATAAAGAAGTTGTCGTGACTTGGGAATTGAATATTTTTTTAAATGTATAAATACTTGCATACATAATTTTTAATTTCTCCAAACGCGGGATCATTTTATTTTTATTTTGCAAAAATCTTCATTCCATTTATTACTACTTCATATATTAGTTTTCTTCATTATATCAATTCAAATTAACATCCAGCACATTGACAGAAAATATTCATTTTATTTTTAATAATTTAAAAAAATTTATTTTTTAATATTTATATCCGTAAGTCAATTTATAAAATGCCTGAAATTAATATATTATTTTCGAATAAAAATTAGTAATATGTTAAACATAAATTAGTATTTATTATTATTATTATTGATGATGTAATATGTTAATTTTAAATAAAAAAATACATAACATAATTATAAAAATAAACAAAGTCAATTAGTATTAATTAATAGTGAACACACAAATAATATTGAAGTGTTTACTGCAAAATCCTTAAAAAAACAATGCAAATGTTACACTTAATGCTTCAAAATAAGAAGAAAAAAATGCAAAATAAATAAGTCTAAAAAATAAAAACAACAACAATAAAATAAAAACAGAAAACATAAATAAATAAAGAATGACAGAAAAAAATAATAACTAAAAACATAAAAGATATAAAATAAAGACAAAACAAATAAGATAAAGATAAAATATATAAAAAAATCCAAATAAGATAAATATAAGAGATATAAATCGATACTAAATAAGTATATGTTGATCATAAAAAGGAAAATAAATGAAATATGATAATTCATTTAATATTTTTTTCATTGATACATTAAATAGTTTGTGTGAAAAATAATTAATGACGATAAGTACACAATCCAGTAATGTTGGGACATGTTATTTATATGTGTCTTGATGTTTGACAATATGAATATTTTTTTGTTCGATCATGTTGTTATTTCATGTCTATACCAGTCCTTATTCAACTTAGTTTTTTTTATAATTATGTCTGTATTTTTTACTTGAAACTAACATTATTACATCATCAATAATAATAAAAATAAATACTAATTTTTGTTTATAGATTCAACTTTTATGTCGTTGTAAAGTTTAATTTTTTATTTTTTTTATCCTTAAAAAAATAAATTTTAAACTAAACATTTTAAATTTATTATTTTTTTATTCTGTAAAAATTAATTAATTTATTCATTAATTATATTTCTAACTATTTTAAACATTAAAAATATTTATTTTTTAATGCATTCAAAATTAAAATTATAAAAAAATATTTATTTATTTATTTTTGAAATGTGCTAGATAGAAAAATAAAAATAAAAAGGTATTAAATAAAAAAATAAAAACAAAAGGATGTTAAATAGGGAAGTAAAAGTATAAATGGTGTAGATAGCGAATTTAACCGTCATTTGTTGCTTTAGAGTTTTTAAAAAGTTCCAAAGATATTTTTTAATTGTTCATTTATGTAGGGGTGCAGGAAGAAACACCCAAAACCAATAGTGGGCCTGCTCGTGGGCCCAGCCCAAAAATGATATTTTGCTCCCCATTCAGACAAAACAAACAGCAGCTAAAGGATGATGATGCTCTTGCATTTCTCTGGCAGTCTCTGTGAGTCCCAAATGCCATAGAAGCAAAGTTCAGAAATGGCGTGCTGCTACAAATACCACCATTTCTTTCTTCACTCTCATTCCTTCTCCTTCTGGAGAAACCTTCCATTCCCGAACAACCGCACCACCACCACTTTCTCTCTCTTTCATTCTTCCTCCGCCCTACTCGCCAAGGTAAACAACTCGCCAATTACTACTATTTCACGCTGCACTCTACTCTCCTATTCCCTCTCCCTCACTTTGTGTTTCCACGTTAGGGTTATTGCTGTGCTTCTACTGATTCGCCACGAGCTGTTCCTGCAACTTCGCCAACGTTGCTTCCCGACGCTGGATTTGGAACCACTCAAGCGCTGCGGCTGGGTTCAGCTGCCAATGCGGAACGTGTGACGAGCACGGATCCTTTAAATGGAAGAGTTATGATCATTGACGGTACTTCGATTATTCACCGCGCCTACTACAAGCTCCTAGGCACGTTTCCTTTTCTTTCATCGTTTTTGTTCACGCATAATTCTGCTCTTCACTTTTCTAGAGTGTGCTGCATGTTATCCGTTCACTTTTTATACGTGTTATGTTCAGTACTTACTAACCGCATAGAAGCTTTTTACACTCTCATCTAATTTAATCATATCATCAAATACTTTTACAATAATTAGTTAAAGTCATTCAAATAATAGTTTATGATTGGTTTACAGTGTAAACAAAATTACGTTGACTGGACATGGAAATTAAACTCTTTTTAATTATGTCACGTGATTGATAAAACTTTGTGTGTTTATCTGTATGTTCTGTTATTGATAAAATCTACAGCGGTTTTGGCTTCCTATTATTTGCTGTTTATTTTTTTTTTTAAAGTTAATTGGGTTTTGTTGGAGTAGAGCTTGTGTAACCGATTGTTGTTAATCTTTTTCATGGTGTGATAGCAAAGTTGCACCATGGTCATCTAACACATGCTGATGGAAACGGAGATTGGGTTTTAACAATATTTACGGCTCTATCGCTTGTAAGTTATCTGTATAGACATGTATGTGGATGTTTGATAATATTCTCATTTTAATCAGTACAAATCATAAACTTTTCATGCTTCTAGCATAGTTTTTGTTGTCATTTGGGTGGCAAAATATAAATATAAAACAGTAGATACTAATTTTAGTGTCCATTTAAAAATATAACGACTATGACAGGCATTAAGTAATATATAAGGCTTCGGATCCAGATAGTTTGTTATAATGTATTATTGGAATTAAATTTTACAAGACTGTGGACATATATTGAGATTTTTTTTCGTGTGTTTGTTATTTTCAGTGAGAACTAGTAGTTTTTCTTTCACTAATCAATTTACGCTCACATAGAAGTGATTATCAAAGCTTTGAAATAAAAGTATTTTGTTATTGAAGTTGCTGAATCATAAGTCTTTAAACCAAATCATAAATCTTAATCTCAATAATAGATTGCAATCTGTGAAATAAAGTAATACAAAATTGAGAAAGAAAAATGATAATCATGATGGACTTGTAGGTTTATTCCAAACCAAATAAGTTGAATAAAACTTAAGATAGTTTGGAGAGCAATTAGGAAGGTGAAGGGTATTGGCTTGAAGTCACTTTGGGTAGGCTGATCAGTGTGTTTAGAGTAAAAGATTAAACTGTTAACTCAAATTAGTAGGTTTTGATATAAATACGATACTCATCAAAGAATGCCTGTATAAACTTAGTATAATCTTACATTCTTATATTATCTTCTCCCGACTTACATTATGGTTGTACCATAATATAAATGCCTTTATAATATAATCATTTGTCTAATTAAATAATTCTGTTTAATGTGTCAGCAAGTTCAAACATGCAGACTTGTAAGAGCTATAATTTAACTTTTCTGTGCTATTTTTCGCTTTTCCACTTGATTAATCTTAGAGACTTAACTTTAATTTGTATTGAAGAAGCTTTGTAGTGCACTTTTCTTAATCAACTACCGAGAAAAATAGTGCAGATTCTTGGAATTGAGCCACAATTTTTTTTTAGTTTTAATTAACAATGCAGCATGTATACAATGATTTTAAATGTGGTTGATAAGTTTCATTTTGTGTGATTGATATTTGTTGTTTTTAACTTGGAGTCATTATTTGTTATTGTTCTTCCAGATAATTGATGTTCTGGAATTTGTCCCCTCTCACGTGGTGGTAAGTTTTGCCCATCATGTATTTGTATATGTGCAAAAGCACGTATTTCCATGAACATTTTCATCGTTAGTATTTTTTTCCCTATTATTTCAATCTTATTTTTTTTCTCATGTTTTAATCAGTTAATCTTATTACTATTGTTTGGTTTCTTTTACACGCAGGTAGTGTTTGACCATGATGGTGAGTTATAAAATTCTGCCTCTATATCTGCCAGTATGATTTTTCGTTTTCCACTTTTATATCCTCCATGCTAATAATAGAAATTTAGCTTTTCTTTAACCATTGTGATACTTATTTTTGTACTATTTTACTTTTTTTATATAAAGCATGGTATTGATAATTGATAATCAATTATCAATTACAGTTTTGGTGCAGCTTTTTGCTGTGCTACTTATGTTTTGACTTAGCTAGTATTGGTTTCCATGACTGAATTTGGATTGCTCTATTTACCAAATAATATTAAAAAAAAAGTACTGCAATGCAATAAAGATGCTGGGAGGCATAATGGTTGCCGCCCTAAATTGGAAATGTGGTTGTGGAGGAAATAGAAGAATGAACATACACAAAATTCTGGTACTGTTTTAACACAGGAGATCTGTTCAGTTAGGTGTGCATTTTCAAATGGTTCCTCCATAAAAGCATTGGATTCATACTACAAAAGTATCTTATGAAGTTAATGCCTTAATGAGAAATTTAAAAAAAAAAGATTAAACCCGTGCATATCTTTTTACTCTGAATTCCAGACTGGCCTTAAAGGATTCATTTTGTCACAATATTCAGCCTTAAAGAGTCCTCTGTTAGCAATATTGGTTTTATATCGTCTTTCCTTTTATGTGATGTTTAATGATTTCCTGTTGGCTAAAGATCTCTGTGCTACACGACCTCACCAAAACTTGAATGTAGATTTATGCTGATGCTCTATTTCTGCTAGATTACCTTTGCAGTACATGCCAAAGTATTAGGCATTTGTTTTAAAAATAGGAAATTTGTGATTACAAGTTAATGGACTTGAATTCTTTTATGCTATTCTTGCAAGCTTTGGGTTCATTCTGTTTGGCATCTTATCTTGTTCTAAAGCATTCATATCAGGTTTACCTTACTCATAAATGAAGAGACAAATATAACTGAAATATAGGTAATTTAATGTCTAATCCTTGGCATTTTGGGAAGCAACATTCTTTAGTTTCGCTTGAAACTGAAGAGGAAGGAAGATTTTTGTGTCTGGAAAGTACAAATAGATAAGTAAAGATTAAAGTACTGTTTGCTGCATGAATTCCTATCAAGTTCTCGCTCTTATACTCTAGGATGTTGCATTTAGATTGAACTTGTTATGATCTGTGAAGATGGTAGCATAGGAAGAATACTATGTTCAGTCAAGTACATATTGCTTCTAGTTCTAGAAGCTGTTGATGTTCTGGTGGTATCTGGGCATGTTTAGAAACACATCATTTTGCGTCTCTTCTTCCTAGCAGCTAACTTGCATTCTCAGGTTCATTGGCTTGTAAAGCCACTCTCAAATATACTTTTAATTGAGAAAACCTTCTCATTTCAGGACTTCCTTTTGGTCATACTTATAATTCATCAAAAGAAAGTTTTACTGCAAAAGGTATGTTTGTTTTCGAGTTTCAGTATTTGCATGATGAAATTGGCATACACGAACAATATCAGAATTTGAACCTCATTCTTTTGTGGTTATATACGGGCACAAGTGGAGTGGTGTGCCTATTTATTTATTTATTTATTTTTTCCTTCTATGCATCTTTTTTTAAAATTATTTGACTTACTCAAATAAAGTGTACTTTTACTTTGTCCACCCACCCTAAGTAAAACTCCTCTAGCTCCTGGATCTATGTATATGTACCCTTTGATATTTATATGTCTAGGTTTCATTCAGATAAAGTACCTGTCATTGTAAGGTTGGAGATCTCAACTGTTCCGGGGTCTAGTCAAGACAGTTGGGTGAGACTTAGGAGAATATAATGTTTTTCGTTATATTTGTGAGCCAAATTACAAAATCAACCTATCTTTTTCCCTCTAAGATGGTTTGGCTGAATAGATCAAATGACTCCAGGGTGTTCTATTGTGAATCATGTCCATAGAAAAATCATTTGAGTATATTAGCATTGTAGGTGTTAAGTTAAGCTGTGGTAAATTTTTTCCTTATGCTTGAGTGCTATTTAAGACACTGTTAATTTGAATCCTATGGTTTACATTTCTCTCTACTTCCCTGTCTTTAGTTTGATGGATTAGGATACTTAAACCATGAGATTTGTGTTGATGAGGTATGATCTATAATTTTTACCTAATCCAGGATTGATGTTCCTTTGCTAAATTTAAATGCATACAGTCTATCTAGCTTCTACTTGAAGAAGAGTCATGTGCTTCTGAAACCAGCTCCACATCACAAACTTTGCATTTATCTCCATCTCAACTCTCCACCTTGGAGGATTATATCTGCTAAAAAGCATGCATCATTGACATGGCACTGCTCTTGAATATGCTTTGTAACCCAAAGATAGCTGTTCAAAGTTGACCCTTGGCGTTGTCCTATAGTTTCCGTAAATGCTATTATTACCTGTGACCTTAACTTGTATACTCGTACTAGTTATGATCCCCTCATTCCTTGTTTTCTCAAATTAGGCAATGTGAAGTCCTTTCTTCTCTATGCGCCTCCTCGACAATGCATCTCTTGTCACCTTATTTTATACATTTTCCATATCAATAAATGTCATGTGTAAAAGTCTTCCTGGACTGTTCTGTCACATCTTTATATTCCTTTCTCAAGCTTCATTTGAGGACCACAATATCTATCTGCTTATAATTGTCGGTTGTAAGTGGTTCTGCATGATCTTCTATTCTGGTCAAATTGTCTCATGTTGATTTGTGGGGCTTCAATTCAAATCAAGCTGGGGTAGTTAATATGTGTTTTTAGAATGTCTAACTGATTAATTTACCTTTATAAGTGAGTTTTTCCTTTATTCTTTGACCAAGTCCCTAAAGCTTTAAAAATTTATTTGTTCTTAATTTCACGTGCTCTTTATTTTAAGGTCAGAATTTTCGGCACAATCTATACCCTGCATACAAGAGCAACCGTCCTCCAACTCCTGATACCATTGTTCAGGGACTCCAATACTTAAAAGCATCCATCAAGGCTATGTCCATAAAAGTCATCGAGGCAAGTATAAGATGTGAGTTCCTATTGCGTACAGATTAAGCGTGTAATATAATTGATACAAAAATCATTCAATGATAGGTTCCTGGTGTAGAAGCAGATGATGTGATTGGAACGTTAGCCTTGAGGAGTGTTGATGCTGGGTACAAGGTGATTCACTAATGATTTTGAATTCTGATGCACATTTCAGATTTTGACAAAATAGTGTTCTCTTTGACCAAATGAAGTAGGATTATAATTAAGTGTGTATTTCTTCAATACTGTTTTTGGCACACAAGGAAAGTTGTGTGGTAAGAATGTGGGTAAAGTTAATTTTGAAGGTTGTTTGTAACAAATGATTTAGATTTAGTGATAAAGTGGCAAAAAATGAAGTGGACCCCATGTTTAATAATTTCCATGTATAAATAACAGTAAAATAGTGACACGAAGCAATCTCCTTATCTACTACCCCCGGGCATGATTTTGATAGCTTCAAATTTAGACATTTAAATCTTCCATAATGAATTAATACCCCACTATAATCAATTATGGTGTTTTAAATTGATAAAGAATATGTAAAAAGTTTGAAATAATGCAGGGGCAAACATATAATTCATTTATGTTTTCATTGTGGAAATGCCTCCAATAACATTGCTAAGTCACCACTACTGATATTATTTTATTTTGATGATAGGTACGAGTTGTCTCCCCTGATAAAGACTTTTTTCAGATTTTGTCTCCTTCGCTGCGTCTCCTTCGAATTGCTCCACGTGGTGATCAGTTAGTATCCAGCTTAATTTCTGCTTTTTTTATGTGCTTCTAATGATCCAATGCAATAATTGATAGCACTCTTTTCTGACTTTAATATTACGAGAACCATCTGATAATCATTCTTTGCTTACTCTTTTATATGTAGAAATTCATATTACCAGAACAAAATTATAGATAATATATAGACCCATTTTCTACATTTGGAACTCCCTGCTTTTGCTTTTTTACAGAGTGGCAATGTAAATATTATGCTAACTCATGTTTCCCTTTCTCTTGAGTATGGCATGGACTTTTTTTGTAAACTAAGAAAAACCTATATTAAATGGAAAAGTATTTTATTGCTAATTATACCTTATTAGGAATGTAACTCTAACCCATGTTGCTCTCTCACTCTCATACACACAATTGCTTCTTGAGTATTGCATGAACATTTTAATCATAAACTAATAATGAAAAACCTATATTACATGGAACATAATCGGTATTGCATGCTTACTAACAATTCAATAATATGTTTCATAAATCAAATAGAAACATAGTGGAACAAGGCTCCACACATAGTTTTTCAAAATTTAACAGCCTTATAATCTGTATAGTTATTTATGGTTCCATCACAACTAGTTCATTATGTTTTACTGTTTCTATTTTTTTAACAGGATGGTGTCATTTGGGGTTGAGGATTTTGCAAATAAATATGGAGGTCTGAAACCATCCCAGTTTGCAGATATGATTGCACTTTCTGGGGATAGATCTGATAATATTCCAGGTAATTTTGTGCTCCTCAATTTCAAAGGTCATTTGCTGAATCATGAGGAACAAAATAGATCAGGGTTACGGAGTGAGACGCTTTTAAATTTGGGGATATGCATAATTTCCTATTAGTTACCTATGAAATCAGTGGGTATTATTTAGTTAGGACCTGTTAGAATTAGGATTATTATTATAGTATTGTTAGCCTCGTGTCATGAGTGTTAGTTCATTAGTTGTACTAGTATTGATCTATATTATTAGTATAAAAATGGTATTAGGTCAGTGATTTATTGCCACATCATTATACTTTCTACTTCAGGCATTGTCATTTCCTAACAAAACTATGCTTTCCAGGAAATGGAGAAAACAAACATAATTCCAAGATTTGGTTGCCCATGCTAGTTATTGGGCACATGTGAATTCCAATATTTGATTTTTATGGAACTGGAATGAGAATGGATTAGTGGAATGATAATTCTTTTTCCAAAGTTTGATTTGGTCAGGAAGCAATTTATTTTTATTACATTCCATTCTGCTTTTTTTTGTTTACTACTTGGATGTTATATGGAGTTATGGAGTTACGAGTTTATAACTAATTAAAATATATTAGAAAAAGAAGAATCATTAATGGATTATACTGTAGAAGGATCTCATTTGTATCCTTAGGCTTGGAAACATCATTATTTGTATTTTTTTTAGCAAAACTGATGAATCACAATTTCTATGAAATAGGGACAAGTTAAATAAGATTGTGGAATTTTAACAAATATTTAATACTTTTAATTCTTTATAAATGCAGGAGTTAATGGAATTGGAGATGTTCATGCTGTGCAATTAATCAGTCGATTTGGTGAGGTTCTATTAACTTTCTCTTCCTTTCTCCAAAAGTTTACATTGTCTTAAGTTGAGGATTCCCATCTAGTGTTGGATTCATTGATACTGCATGTTCTAGCATCATGAGAATTCAATATCCACCTAGTGCCACGGTCTGTGATTTGATTTTTACAAACTCAACTATCTAATAAGCAAAGGAGTTTTATTTGCTTGCCCAAAATGAGAGTCTAAGAGACGGGCTCAGGGGAAAGAATAATCCTGTTAATAAATTTGTGAATAGGGGATTTTCACTGTACTTATAACCAAATGCTTATATAGCAAGCTGAGAAGATAATATACACAGAAAGAGTGGGGTCTCTCCTGGGTAGATAAAATGCAACAGAGAAAGGCGGGAGGGATTATGCATGATGGTGAGGTTTAGACTGGAATGGAGGTTGCAGCCTTGCTACGTGCTGCTATCTGTATATTTTCTTTCCCTTTTTTTTTTTATGTGAGAGTCAGGTTCTGCACTGAGTCTTTCTGTAATCAGATACTAGAGTGGTTTTGGGTTTTTGGTTTGGCTGGAAAATCACAAATTAACAGTTGCTTTATTACAATGCTAGAAAAAATCAGTAAGTTTATTAACTTTATATTGTTGCAGATGTAAGAGTGCTTTTCTTTGATTGTTTTCCCTTTTAAGTGACGTTCTTGTTCTATCTATAGAGTGTTTTAAAAATGATTGAATAACTTTGAATTTTATTGGTTGGGTGCGTGGTGGGCATGTTATAATATAGTTGTCCAAATAATTTAACTTTCTCGAACACACCCACTTGTAAACAATTTTTGTTTGTAGCTTTTTTATCTTGTACCTTGTATATTTTTTAATCCATATATGGTTGTAATCATATCTCTTCACCTTAATGAACAGGCACATTGGAGAGGTTGTTGGAATCTGTTGATCAAATTAAAGAGGGTCGCATTAAAAAGGTTTTCCCGACTGATATTATGTTCATGTGCAAGTTTGCTCACATGATTATTAAAATGTTCTCATCAGAAATTATATAACATGATTAGTGAGGTTTATTGTTGCATTTACCCTCTGAATTTATTTTGATTCTCTGCTGTAAAAGATATTGTGATTCTACCTTTCAAAGCTATTGTAATTGTTCCCAACTGTACATCGACACTAAACACTAATATTGAGCTTACATTTGCCATTTTCCTTTTAGGCCTTGATTGAAAATGCTGAGCAGGCCGTCTTAAGCAAGGAACTGGCAAGCATCTCAGTCTCTTAATTTATTTCTGGATCTACACCTTCTTTGCTTTTTTTTTTTTTCAGCATCTATTTGTCCTGTTATCTGCAATTTTTTCTCATGCGTCTGTAGTTTAAATCATGCCAGGCCTTGTTGAGGTCTGATCTTCCATCGTACATGGTACCATTTGCTGTAGAAGATCTCTCGTTCAATAAACCAGAGGTTTGTGGCATTGAAGGCAGTTAAAGTTTTCAATTTGTATTTTTTTTAATTAGTTTTTAGCTTGATTTTTTTAGTCCAATTATAAATTTTATTTAAAGCTCATTTATCAGTATCAAGTTTTTGTGCTATAAACTCACCCATGCTGGTCATAACTGGTTGGTCGTTGCCATTAATGCTATGGAGATTGTTATTTGATTTTTTTCGCCTGGGGAAAACCTTGTGATCAAAGGATATTTTAATTATTAAATACAATATTTTAATTTTTTGTATGTTTTTTTAACTGAATGAAAATATATGGTGTACAGGACAATGGCAGTAGATTCAACAGCCTATTAACAGCTATCAGTGCTTACGCTGAAGGGTTTTCAGCTGATCCCCTCATCAGGAGAGCTGTTCATTTGTGGAGAAAGTTGGAGTCAAGATGAAATTCAGAGTCGTCAGGTTTTGTTGTATAGAGGGGATTTTTTATTCCAACATTTCAATACTTGAACAACAGTACACAACATGAGGGTATTCAAGTGTCTACAGAAAGCAGAGTAAGTTGTTCTTGTCACCTATACATTCTTGCCATCTTAAGTTTTTGTAATTTGTTCCATGCAAAAGGCATATGGAGTAGGCACTTTGTGTAGATGGCTGTAGATTTTAGGAAATATTTTGCACAAGGTTTGAGAACTCTACACATAATGCTATTTGTTGGTACATTACATGGCATTTACACAATTTTGTAACTTGCTCTTAATTCATTTTACAGGATGATTAGGCATTCATGTTTCCTCATTCATTGTATTTGCCTTATCTTTATTATATCCCAATGTTTCTATTAAGAAACACTAATTTCGTTCTTGCTTTTGGAAACGCAACTGAATGTATCTTAAGATTTGAATTGTCAAACTTGTTCAAACCAATTTTTAAAATTATTTTCTATGAACTAAAACGTTATTGTGGAATCTATTTTACTTTATAAATGTCACTGTTGATGTTTCGAAAACATCACTTAAAAAAACTTCAACACCCTTTTAAGAGAATTATTTCAGAATTATAATTTATCATGAAATCTTCACCCTCTAATGATAACTATTATTAGGATATTCCAAAATATAAATTTATCAAGAGCATTAATCACAGGTTAAGTGTTTCTAGAACGCTTGTAATGACATTTATCATTGTGTATTTTACATTTATCTATAAGACCTACCAATAACTCAATCCAACCTAATGTTTAACATCTATAAGTTTTCTTAATTTTATCTTCCACTAATTACATGACAACTTATAGATGTTAAACATGACACCAAACTCAATCAAAATTATTAAATAATACCAACAATAATAATAATAATCTAACTATAATTTAACTTTGTTATTTTATTAACTAAATATATGTTTTCAAAATATATTTTTAACATTTCAAATATTAAGTAATATTTTTTTAATTTATTTCAAAACATTGAACTAGACGTACTTTGAAATAACAAATTTTAATAATAATTTTTTTAATAACTTATGATCCAATTCAATGAAATACACCGAAGAATGTATTAATTGTTAATTAGTCTATTCTGTTTACACAGACTTAGATGAATGCTTTCTCTCTTCAGTGTTCAACAATCCTGCTACTTTTTAAAAAACTACAAAACTAATAAGTTCACATTTGAAAAAAGGATGAAGAAGCAAAAATTGTATACAGCTTGGTCAAATGTCTAAGCTTCTATGTTACTCAAAAAAATAGTATCATCGTCTTCACATTCATGTCATGTCACTAAACCCTCTTCCTTGATGCCCTCCTTTCAGTTGGTCTATTCATTGTGGTATCTGCAGATGCCTCTGATTTTTCTTCAGCAACACTATTTTCAGCATTTGAGCCTTCCAACTGAGTTTTAATCAGATAATGAGCCACAGATTTGAAACCCAGCTTTGACACCTTACAAAAATTCAAATCAAGTGGGAATGATCAGTTCCAGCATTTCCATACCATTGGCAAGTGGCAACAAGAACAAAGGGTGAATATTTTTTTCTTTGAAGAATGTTGAGGCAAATTTATGCACACTCATATACAATGAAGATAGAACAAACAACAAAAGAATTATACCCTACCAAGTTAGATTGACTACATGGATCAGATAGCACTGGACTCAGTTATAAACTAAGATATAAGAACTATAAGGATTCATTAATGTATCTCAAGATTCAAATTCATTCTAAGTTCCATCTGATGATACAAACAAATAGCTAACCGAATCACATCAAATTATACGATTCAAACCATGAATTATAAGATTCTGTCCTCTAATAACAATGTTGTGCAACACTAACCTTACTGTATATGTTGCCAGTAGGATTCCAACCTTTTCCCCTGCGGCAATGGCTGCAGTTGCAAATTCCACGACAAGGAGGGCAAACCCATTTGTTGTTATGGTTGGCTTCCATCACATTTTCACCATATCTGTAAAATATCAGTAGAAAGGGACTAGCATCAAACTTTACAGTATCACTGTGGTTGACACAACACAAGGCTGAAAGGAAAATTTGAACCTCAGCTTAAAACAAAATTACCTCGTGTACAAGCAATCTCCACAAAATTGGCCTTGGAGTAATTCACATTTGTTGCAATGAGTATGCTGGCAAAGAGTTTTCTGCCTGCATGTAAACAAACGATTTGTGAAAAGCTTTGCCCTGAAACAAGTATCATATGGGATACATTAACTAGTTCTTCAAAAAGGACCGAGTCTGTTCTTCAATCAAAGCGCACTAAAACCATATTTTCCCCACAAGACCATTCAAATGCCAAGTTTTTCGAGATCAAACATAAAATGTCAAATATTCTAAGCATATTAAAGAAGATTTGCCATCTAGAAATGAAACATTTAACTTAAAACATAAATAAAGCGGGGAGAAGACACATGAAGGTTCGAAATTCTAATGCAACTATACATTGTATCTTCATGTAACAATGTAAGCTTCAAATTTCTTGTCAAAATAAATTGTGTAGAGACAGAAACTGGTAAATCCTACAAGGACATAGAGTATACCAAAGAGCATAGTGAACTAATCAATGTACAATGAATATTACCTGCATTGATGGCATGTCTCTCCTTTGATTGAATCATATATACGGTTCCCATCCTCATCATATCCATCTACATCCAATTCCCAAGTACTCTCACAGTCTCCCAGAAGCTCCTCATGCTCTTTAGTGTAAACTTCAGGGTTTGTACCTTCTGGTATAAAAATCTCTACTGCATCTTTTTCCTTACTCGGGAACTCACGTCTCTCAGAATAGTTAATTGGTACCAGGTTCATTATTCTGCAAACCCATTAAATTGTCAATTACATTTCAGGTACTTTAGGTATTTCTAAAGTATTTTTTGAATCTTCATCTCAACACAAATAAAAGGTGACAATGAGCATATAAATAATGTCATTTCATGTTTAGACAAAATCTAGACACAGTTCTTCATGTGATTACAGAGTTGGTATTCAATCAGAACTGGTGTTTCTCTTTTTCATGCAATATATATTAACAAAGTGACACTCCAATTCTAATAAAAAAAACATCAAACTTACTTGTAAAAGTGTATCTCAGCATGCATACACAATCCCTAAAATTAAATTATAAAACATCAATATACTTATTTTAACATTAACTCTGTGTCCATGTTCACGACTCCTTTGCTTCCAAAATGGAAGTGGGTTTCCAAATGCAAAGAGAAAGGAACAAACCCACAAAGAAAGGTGGCTCCTTTTAAAGTTCCACAGAGAGCAAAACAAGTATAAAGAAAAAAATGAAAAGAATACCTGGAAGAGCGTCTCTGGGGCGAATGGTTGGGTCGGGGTTTGGTCTTCTTATTCTTGGGGAGAGGTTTTTGTTTTGGGCGTTTGAGTTTGAGAGACAAGTCGAACAAGCCAAGCTTCTGCATTCTCTCCATGTTGTCTTTGATCCTTTGGTCCCTAGCTTGCTCGTAAGATGCAGAGTCATCTTCTCTTTTGGACCCTTCTTCACTTTGGGAAAGAGGAAGAGAACGAGGTGCTTCTTCTTCTTCTTCTTCTTCTTCTTCTTCCCTTTTCTTTCTGCGAGTGCCCATTCTCGTTCTGAGATGTTTTTGGTTTGTGACTCTTTGTTTTGAGTATTGGGAAGTTGAAGTGGCGGGAGTCCAAAACCTCGGAAATATTCCAATAATAAATTTATCATTTTTGGATTGTCTTTTAATTAAAAATTAATTGTTTGTGTTTAACTACTATGAGGAGAGTAGGGTGGTAAGCACTTCAAATATTCAGCTTTAGCATACTAATTTTTTATTGTTACATTTTCTAAAACTTTGATCAAGGATTACAAATTTTCTCCTTTTTTTTTTCTTGGTAACTTTTCTTTTTTTATCTCTAAATTTTCATTCAACCACAATTATTTTGCAAGGAGATTTGCGATGAGAGGATGAACATTTTCAAACTTAGTAAGAAAAATATAGAATAAACCTTTGAATAAATTAAATTTATTAAGGGAACATAACAATTTTTATTTCAAGAGATAAAAATAATTTAAACTTTAGTGTACACTATATATACTTTAAATATAGTATAAAAGTGTTATTAAATATAATCAGTTTTTATAATCAATACATGTTACCATTTTTCTTATTCATCCATTCGGTAATCGTTTATATACTTTTATTTCAATGTAGTTCCTTAACATAATTTCAAAATTCGATCAGCTTATTCTATTATATTTTTTCTATACTCTATTCATCTCATTTACATATTAATTATAAACTATATATTACATTCTTCCGTTATACACTATGATATTTTTACATTATTGAGTTAAAGTATCATATAAACAAAAAAAATATTTTTTAAGTAAAATCCCACGCATATAGTACGAGTTCATAACCTAGTACATTTTAAAATAAGGGCATAGAATGATATAAGTTTGAGATTTAATATATTTTTAAAATTAAAAAGACGTAGGAAGACATTTGTAGGGTATATAGGAAGAATGAGCCCTTAAAACGTGTATTTATCAAGAATATGAATGCATGTACTGAAATGTGTATTGAAGATGCAGAAAAGAGAACCCAATAAAATAAAATCTGGTATCCCAAATATGAACGAATAAAGAATATTGAGTAGATGCATTTCTGGAGTCTGTAACAATACAAAATCCCCATCACAATGGGTATCTATGTATGTATGTACACGCCCTAAACCTATGTTTTATACAGTTGGACATTCATGATCCCACCAGCAACACCAGCAAAGCCATAAAACGTGTTATGTCATATAGAAGAAGAACTCTTGACGTGTTGGTGAACACTCAACACAACATTCCGCATCTCAGGGAAGATGGATACAAGTACAAGTTCCAAAATTGCATAAGCAAGTTGCTTCACGCATGTATTAGACTAAAACACAAGATGATAGAATTGTTGTTAGTAAGCAGAAAACGTTTCAAGCAGAGAAAATGAAAGAAGTTTGGATAAAGTGAATACAGAAATGGTTAATGGATATGGATTTAACCTGACTAAAGTAGTATACATCCCGGGCACAACGTCTGTATTGCTTATGGCCGATTAGGCTCACTAATGTTGTTGGAGCTCCATCTGGTAACAAAAAAATTCGAACTTTACAAGTCAACACAACATTCTAAAGACTGCATGAAGAACATGGAAGTACAATAACATTCAAAGACCTTCTTCAGTGACTATGGGATTACAGGTTCACCAAAAATCTCTCGATAGTATTAAGGGCCAAAAAAATCCATTACTAAATGTAGAATGAGATGGAAGCTTCATAGGGTTTTCTTAGTTTCTTTTCTTCTTTGTAATTCTTTTGTTTTTCCACATGAAAGACTAAATCTTTTTGGTTGGTTCTTCGATAATTCCTCATTGAGTTATGAGGTTTTGATAAAAAAAATGTAGAATGATATTTGCATTAATGTGGTTCATGTACCAATTTTAACCTAGAGATATAAAACTATTGTTGTTGTATACAGGAAAGAAGATTAAATAATGGAAAACACTTGATAGTATAAATATGAAATTCACACATAGCATAAATGTGGTTGGTGATAATTTTGTCTCACTCTTACCGTGAACTTAAAGCAAATGCTGATTAGTTAGTTAGTCAAAATCCATGTGAATACCAATGCTGTTGAATAAAATTTCAAAGTAGAATAATATCTAACCAGTAATCAGCAATCTCAAATTCTACAGGAAATAAAACTAACCAAACAACAGTTTCTTGATGTCACTTGCTCTACGAGCAGCCTCAAGCTGTTCCTCAAAAGAGCCTGACTCAGATTTCTTGATGTTGCTTCCGCCTGATCTGCTTGTTGTTTGAGAAGGCATTTGATCATCATCGCTACTTATCATCCGAGGAATCCCTACTCTTAAGAAAAACGTACCATCTGGCCAGAGAACCTGAAAACATGACCATACAACATGAAACATTTGCACAAGTTGGCGTAAATTATATTTTTTTATCCTTTTTTCTTTGTCTTCTGGAGATTATTCCATCCAAATTCAAGTGGTAACTGTACATTCATATAAAGAAATTTCGCACAAGAGTATTATTAGAAAATAATTGGGCCTAAATTAGTCTCAACAGTAGGTTCATGGGAAAAGAATAACCCAAGTCTATGACTAATAGGGTAATACTTTGACCACATAAGTAGCCAACGTGGGACACCTAACCACACACACACCCTTGCATTCAAGAATGGATATGAAGCACGAAGCTGCAGGATAGGACCTCACATCATCATCTGGATAGACTTTGTTACCGTATCCCAATAGCAAGTTCAAAGGGAGAGTGTTTTGAAAGGAGTACTTTGAGCACAAGGTCTGTGCATGTTCATTCTCCACACATTAAGCACAAAGGCCTCTTGCATGAAGACATGTATGTAGGATATAAAGACAATCTTGGGCCTCCACTAAAACTTAAGCAAAGGATTAGAATATTGGGCTTGACAAGAATGAAATCAAGAAGAGCCAAGGACACTAGGCAAAAAGGTTATAGAATTTTCATTTTCAAGCATTGAAAGAAAAAGAAAATCACAAAGATGGAGCCAAGAAGGATAAGGTATTCCTTTATAAGAACAAAATCGCATAAATATGTAAAATAGCTCTTCAGTTCTGCATGTCTAACAAAACACTACTTGATCAGAAATCAACTACATCCAGAGTACCCTTTGGCCATTGACAAACAATTGAGTTGCTCTCATAACTTGGACCAATTTGTTTCAACTAGTTTTAGAGCTATTAGCAAGAGCATAGATAGTAAAAGCTTTTATGATGCACAACTTATGCAGTTCAGTAGATTTTAATAATGGAATGAAAAGCTCAGATTTTTAAGGGGAACTTTTGAAATCCAGTTCTAAAGTAGGCTTATTTGATTACACT
>Ga0123342_1002907_pt1 | contig 28097 bp, 17 predicted proteins | sample Turbeawhitnodule_FD_89960 | JGI IMG/M metagenome (GOLD analysis project Ga0123342, IMG submission 89960) | Root nodule microbial communities of legume samples collected from Mexico - Turtle bean Mexico white nodule | ecosystem: Host-associated > Plants > Roots > Nodule | place: Mexico: Nepantla... | reverse complement strand
GCACGTGGGCATTGTCACGTGCCCCTTTGACTTGATCGTTTATTCTGTGCGGAGGGTCCCACAGCGTCGCCACCCAACTTAGGGTTATTCCATCGTGTGGGCCCTCTTCTCTGCGAAATGCTTTGGGCGATGTCTTATTGGGGCGACGTCCTTCCGTGAGTTGACTTTGACCTTTTGTTGATCACCCCGGGACGGTACATAATTCATTGAATCAAATATTTTGTTCACTAAAAAGAGTGAAATTTATATATAATAGCAAATATACTAATATGAATTTTTTTGTTATATATAATATAAACTAAATAATTGATTATATATAATATTATAATATTATAATATTTGAAAATAAAATAATTAATTATATATAATATTTATAGTGTCTAATTATATTTTATGTTAATAAAAAGTAATAGTTTGAAAGCACCGTTTTTTGGAAACAGTTTTGAAAACTAAATAAGATTTGTAGAGATTAATTATTGAATGGCGTAAAATTGCTTTAGAAAACAGTTTTTAGGATGGAAAAGTGAGAAGGGAATCAGATTGACCCTAACATAGTGAATTTACTATATCAATAGTTTTTAAAATCCACAGGCTAAGTTATTTTTATACCCGAAGTTAAATAGTAAAAGTAATTTTACTTTTTAGATAAAAAAAAAAAAGCGATTCTGTTTTATATTCAAACTAATAATTTTTCATGGCCTCTTAAAATTTGTAAATAAAAAATTAACACCTAAAATATATTCTCAAACATAAATTAATTATTTTAGTATTGATTTTCATAATCATTTCCTTAACTTCAATATAATCAACCTGAACCATACGAATATAAAAAAAAAAATTCTTAACGTTTCGTGGTAGTATCTCTCCCTCTGTAATTCTAGATTCTGAGATTCTTGCAGAATGTCAGAACCAGTGATACTTATGCAAACATGTTTAGGGTGTAATCAACACGTAAAAAGATTATTTGTTAAATAAATGAAATATACTGCGTAAGATGCGTGAGAATTAAAGAATCCAATTCTATCTTAGTTTAAGAAATTTATTCATTAGGAAATGAAAAAAAAGAGAATTTGTAGTATGTGTTGCTTAATTAGACAAAAAAGAATAAGGTGAGAAAAGATGTGAAGAAGAGCTTTATGTTGAGTTGTACCAATAATACCAAAAGTATCTCATAATCTATGTTTACAATTTGTTTATGCAGTAATGGCATGCCTTAGCTTATCTACAAAGCTTTACCATCCAAATGAAATCACACAAAGGATCTTAATTAGTTTCTTTGAGTGCTTTATGGAATGTTCTGCTCAATCAATTTTGAAGCTTCTACTTCCGCCTCAATTTAGACAATTGCAAAAGAGAAAATAATTGAGAAATAACTTCATAGAATTTTTTTAGTTTATTTTTTTCTTTTTAATTCTTTTGTTTTGTTTCCGAATAAAATGTTAAACTTGTTTATTGATTCTTTTATAATTTCTCATTGAGTTTATGAAACTTTGATCAATAAAATTTTCGTTTTTTATTTCTCTAAAAAAATTTAGAAGTGAGAATAATTAAGATTGATAAGCCCAAGAAACACTAGCTATGATAGACTCGAAATGGCTCTAATACCATATTACGAAGTGGACTTTAAGCCTAACTCAACCCCATAAAACCAGCTCATAGGATTGAGGTTTGCACCCACTTATATGCAATGAAAGACTCTAATCTCTAGTCGAGATGAAATCTCTAACAGTATCAATTAAAGCGTATATTAACAGTAATTAAATTGTACATAAATCAGGTAATATAAACGTTACTCATGACACGCGTCTTAATCTAAGTCCAATGATAGAGGGGTTCCTCAAATACTATAAATAGACTCAACAACCAAAGACAAAAGTACGTTGTTATTATTATTATCACAGTATTAATTACACCCGAATACCAAATACTTATTTATTACACCCGAATACCAAATACTTATTTGAGTGTCACATAACCTTTTGTAGGTACACTTTCGACATAAAGTCAAAATCAAAATGTTTCGACATAAAGTCAAAATCAAAATGCTAGGAGAGGAAGAGGAAGGAAGCAAAGCATGAGTGAAGGGAAAAAATCAATTATTTACCGGTCAGAGAATCTTTTACGTATACACTCCGAACGACTGAGAGCGAAAGTCCAAATGCTAGGAGAGAAGATGAAGAAAACTGAACACGACAGAAGGGAAGAAAGCAGTTGTTCAACGGCTACTCAACCCCTCTTACAAAAACAAAGATCATGTAAAGGGAAATCTAGTTTATTTTTTTCCCATTTCTTCCCCTTTTCTTCTAATTTTCCTAGAGCAAGAAAAGTTGTGAGAAGCTGTTATTTAAAACAAAAAAGCAAAAAAGAAAAGCACGTTTGAGAGTTTATAAGCAAAATTGAGACACTTTATTAAGGGGTTATACAAGAACTCGCCTTCAGAAAATCACTCACTAGTCACTACCCTGACTTGCACACTTTTAAGAAACAATTAATCCTAACTCTAAGCTCCTTGTTTAGGAGCCTTATCAAGCCGTGACTCATTTGTAGTACAAATCTTCCTAACAGATTTTAAGGCTAAATAGATAAAAACTTTAACTGAAAGGAGCAACTAAATTGTGTAAACTAGCTTTGCTTGTAGCACTTGCTGCATTGAAATTGCAAAGAACATCGTCCAAGTTCCACAGTTCATCCCACAGAATTTCTTCGTTTGAGGACTCTGGTGCAGAGACATTGTCATTCACATTGAACATAGAGTAGAAGTAGCCCTGCGGCTCTGAAGTGTTTGGATACATGTTCACCATTTCTTGTGTCTCTTGAGATGTAGAAGGAACTCTATGGTCATTTTCTTCAAGCAAGTTTATGATCCCTTTTATGTCCAAGTTGAATTGGAACTGCTGCTGCTGCTGCTGAACCTGCTGCTGATGCTTCAACTGCAGTTGTTGCTGTTGAAACTGCTGCCTCCTTGAGGAACGGATTCTAGCCTTCTCAGCAGCATCAGAGGGGCTTTTAGTTTTTTTCTTGAAATGGGTCCTCCAATAATTTTTGATCTCATTGTCAGTTCTTCCTGGCAAGCTTCTTGCAATCGTTGACCACCTGAAGTGTTCTTGATTTAGCTTCATGGCTTTACCATAAACATAAATACAAGTTGAGAAAAGATGCAGGTTTTAAATTTTACCTGTTTCCCCACCTAGCATGCAGCTCTTGAATTATGCTTTCTTCTTGTGGTGTTATCTGACCCTTCTTGAGGTCTGGTCTCAGGTAATTCACCCATCTCAGTCTGCAGCTCTTTCCATTTCTTTTCAGTCCTGTTAAGAGAATAAACACATGATCAATCATAGGGCAAAAACAAAAGTGAATTGATGGAAAGACATGGTCCCAAAAAGGGTTGGAAGCAATTTGAATTTTTGTGGTGTCACTTTTGTGAAAGTGAATTGATGTTGGACATAGGTGTGAGGAATTAAGAAGAAAAACATAAATGGTGCATAAAGTTTGGTAGGGACCTGCAAGCCTAGCAACAGAGTTCCATCTGCCTTCACCATGCAACCTGACATACTGAATGAGTAATCTGTCCTCTTCAGCAGTCCAAGGACCCTTCCTCCATCCCTCTTCCTCCATTACTCCCCACCCCATGTTGCCTGCCATAACTCCCCAATACATACAAAAAGGCTTCTAAGTTGTTGGCTCTTTTGTAAAGTTTGTCTTCTAAATTCTATGGTACTCATTTGTGAATGTTGCTGCATATTTATACCTGCAGCTGGACCTCAACTTCATTATGTCAGTCAACCAATGTTATTTTCTTCTAATCCCTGTCCATGTCACTGTTAGATACACGGTTATGCTGTCTAGAGGGAAAAGACAAGATTTTTTTTACAACAGATCACGTGTATTTTTTTTAAATAAACAATCATACTCTAATTTAATAGAGTTATTATGAATGATAAAGTTTTTTTTTTTAAGTATTCTTGTGAAACAACTTAAAAGGTAAAGTGTATTTTCTCAAAACAATTAAGTTAAACACAAGTGTGTGTTTGGATTAATGATAAATACTTATTTTAACATTTAATTATAAATATAACTAACTATTATTATATGTTAAGTGTTTAATTTATGTTGTTTAGATTATTTTAAAAAATTACCTTTTTATATAGTAAAATTATGAAATAGTTGATTTAATGTATATTTGAATAGGGATAAAATAAAAATTAAGTTTTTATCTATTTATCACATAATCTTCAAATTATTTCATTAGAAATAAACCAATATCCTAAATTAATATATATCATCATTTTTTATATATTTATATTTATACGAGTTAAAATATCTCTCAAAAACTTCATTAATCGATCAAATTTAATCAAAAATTTTATATTTATACATTAATAAATTTCACCTCCTAACTTAAAAAAAAAACTTAGATTTACTCTTAGATATCATAGTAACATTTTAGAGACGATAAATTTTTTATGATTACATTTGACAAAAAAAATCTAAAATCATATTTCTCCATTATATGTACATTATTATGATAAAATAAAATAAAATAAAAATGTTGTAGTATTTATAGGAACTATAGTTTTTATATTATCTTTTAAATACAATTAAATTAATAAAGAAATAAGTGTTTGCTTTCTATTCCGTAGAAAACGGGAAATGAAAATAGGATAACAGGATGTAATCAATTTGATTAAATTTCATTCTTGTAATATTAGTTTTAAGAATTTAATTGTAATATGTATTGGTAATAATATGAAATAATTTTATATTACGATGGAATCACAAACCACTGCAAAGTTTATTTTTATAATAATTATTTTCAAAATTATATTATGGTATATATCTATGCATAAGATTTTTTTTTCCTCAATGAAAATAATAATATTTACCTAATAACATTTCATTTTATTTTTATCAATTCAAATGAATCATTAAAAGAGTTGATTTTAAATCATGTTATATTTAATATATATTTTAATTATGTATCTGGAGTAAATTATTAACTAAGGCTGATTTACAGAAAATGTGGACTTAGATAGACTCGTGAGTAAATCAAGGTTTGAGGTATCCCAATAATAATGATCTTTTTATAAGTTTGAATCACTATAAAATTAATTAATATCTATAAAAGGATAGTTAGAAATTCTTGACAATATTTAATAAATTAATATCTATTTCTTACAATGAAATTAATTATATTTATTCGAATCTAATCTGAGTTAAAAACGTTCATTATTTTACAAGACCAAGACCAAAATATACCAGTTCCTTATATAACAACACAACAGTTTTGTTTGAAGGCAAAGTGTGACATATTTATCATCAATGCTAACTTTTTTTAACCTTACAACTTTTTAGGTTAATTTAACTTCGAGGTAAGTTGAGTTATTATACAGATTGAATTGATGGTCCAATTTTAACAAACTGATTTTATAAATTGAGTAACTGCATATTAAAATATACTAATTTACAATTGATTGATCTAATACAATTTTAAAATTATATTATTTCAATCAAAATATATATTTTTTAGTTTGTAACGTGGTGCAGAGTCATTAATATAGAATCTAGATACAATCTTCATACCTGACCAAAATATCCTTACCCTTTATTATTTACGTCAGGTTGGTGTTAGTGATTGCTTTTGATACGTATGGCCTAAGAAAAATGGAGGTACTGAGGAAGGGCATATTCGAAAATTCAGGAGTATGTTAAACTATTAGGTGACAAGATTAACCAAGATAAAATGAAAGAATTAATATTTTGTTTATGGTGATGAAAAGTTGTTGTAAGGACACGTGTGAAGCAGGGTGATGCATCTGGACACAAAATTACTGCTTAAGAAGCATAATCTAAGGAATGAAACATAAAATATTAACGTTAGTGATGTTTTTTTAAACTGAAAAGTACAAGATCCCCAATGGGCATTCCCCAGGTGTTGGATTGCTTGCCTCTTTCGGGGATCAATACAAATAATTGTGATTTTTCATTAAAATATATATTTTTTGGATTCTATTTTTGGGTATTGTGGTGAATTAAATATTATGGCTATGATGGTGGAACGTCATCTTGGGACAGCTGGTGCTTATTACTTTTTTTTTATGGTGCTTCGTGAACTGATGCTGGACATGTGAATTTTCCATTTTTCTTTGGCATAGAAAAAAAAATATTTTGTAAATGTGTTAACCCGAACATGAATGATGGTTTTTAGTTAAAATCAATATAAATATTAAGACAAAGCCATATATATAAATGTTTCATTTGTTTTAACAAATTAAGCTCTGGAACTGAAGTTTCATTGTTTTAAAATAAAAAAATGGGTTTTTGTTATTAGTGGGATCTGTTTAGCTCTTTAATTTGTTCCTTATCTATCGAAAACAAGGCTCTTTACTCTTTATTCCACATTCGTATATAGTACTTTTTGGTATTTTAATCTCAAAAGGATATCACAACAACTTATGTGGATTGCTGATGAAGTGTTACAACCTGATACATTGAAAGGCGTTGTCATACATTATCCAATGGGATTGGTCACTCAAATTTGCATACTATTTCAAATCACTTGTTAGTGATCAAATTTATTGATATTAGTGGTATTTCTCTCAACTATCTATATCAGTATAAATGATTTTTTATTGGATGGTTTATTGTGTTTATTCCTTTAGTTTGTTTGATTAGCTATATAATAATAAATAGTTTGATATGTTTATTTATACTAGATTATACTTGATATATTATCTTGTTTAACACTAAATCACTTAATATCTGTATTTAACACTAGATTGTCTAGTGTGTTAAAAAATTGTTTAGACCATCTTATTTGTTAGTTAGTTAAGTCTTATTTGTTAATTGTCAAGTTTCTCTGGTCTACTTTTCTTGTAGGCGTAATAGCCACATGGAAAGTGTTTGTTACCACAAACATGATTTTCATTCCAATTAGGATAGTAAAAATGTCAAGAAGATTTGTACTCATTGTAGAAAGTAGAACCACACATTTGAAGTCTGTTATTGAAAATATGACTACCCTCTAAGACATAAATTCTACAGTGATAAGGTCTCTTAAGCCAATAATATCATCACTAATATGATTAAGACAATTATGTTCATGAAAAGGAATAAAAGAATCAATATATCAATGATATTCGGATTACCCCCAATAATATCAGGCGCTGATCAATCTTCTATAATAAAATAACATCGCTACCCAATCTCACGTGAATCAAATAGGGTCCATATCTACTCACTTTGCTTTATAGAATTCGCTAGCAAGAAAGTTTTCTCCTACTCAGGTTAATTCATATAAAGATTCTTGGATAATTGAGTAAGGAGCTACTAACCATGTGTGTGTGATTTTCTATTTGTTTTTACAACTTACAAATCCATCAAACCTATTTTTGTTAAGATTCTCACTGGAAAACATGTTTATGCTACTTATTCTAAAATCGTAAAATTCAATAACAATTTTCATCTTATAGATGTTCTAAAAATACCCAATTTTTCTTGTAATCTCATTTTCATATCTAAACTAACTTCTTCTTTGAATTGTCATATGATTTTCAACCCAAAATATTGTAGTATATAGGATATGAAAAAAAAGAGGGGATTGGCATAGTTGATGTGATTGTTGGCCTGTACATTCTTAATTACACATGATGTTCAACATTCAACCATGAAATCTGCTATTGTAGAACCCTCTTGTAATTATAAAAACATTGAACTGTGGCATTTCAAAACGAGGCACCCTTCTCTTGAAAGATTGAATAAGTTGCAATCTTACTATCTTTATATAACTACTAATAAAGACTATGTTTGCAATACTTGTCATCAATCTAAACAAAATAAATTATCTTTTCCTTTGAGTGATTATCATGCTTTGAAACCTTTTCATTTGCTTCATATAAATATTTGGGGACCTTGCTTTGTTAGTTCTATGCATGACTAAAGGTTTTGTTTCTTACTATTGTTGATGACCATACACACTTTACTTGGCCTTTTCTCATTAATAATAGATGTGAAACTCACATTCTCATAATGAATTTTATAACTCAAATTGAAAATCAATTCAATTGCGTTGTTAAGGTCATTGGGACAGATAACGAGACCAAGTTTTCCATGAAAAAAATACTTTGCTTTTAAAGATATAATACATCAAACTACTTATGTTGAAACCCCTGACCAAAATGACATTGTCGAAAGAAAACACCAACATCTTTTGAGTGTTACTCGTGCCTTGCTTTTAAAAGCAAATTTACTTATGCTATTTTGGTGTTATGTTGTGTTACATGTTATTATTTTGAGAATTGTATTCCTACACCTTTACTTGATAACACATCTCTTTATGATAAGTTGTATGGAAAACTACATGATATTTCTTCCTTACGTGTTTTTGGTTGCCTATGCTATGTTAATAGTTTAACTGCTAACATAAAGAAAATAGACGGTTGTTTTGTCCCTAGAATTTTTCTTGGTTTTAAACCTCACACTAAAGGTTTTATATTCCTTAATCTTAAGAATCACAAAATTGATGTTTCAAGACATGTAACTTTTTTATGAAAACCATTTTCCCTTTGATCAAAATCATGACACTAAAATGAATCATACTTTTTTGCCTATTCAACAAAATTATACTTAGAATTTATGATAATGTTGATATTTAAAACAATGAGACATTGAACCTCATATGTTTTTATGACATTCTAGTCATATCAGTACAAATTCTCTATGACTAGAGGATTTTCAAACTGATTCTATAAGTAGATGGTCTAACACTAGACTATCTAATTCGTTAAACAGACCGTCTACTTGAACTACTATAACAAAGGAAAGCATCACTATAACAAATATCCTATAGAATCTTTTGTTTCTTATAGTTCTTTATCTACTAACATTAAAAACATTATCATATCTATATCCTTCAATACCGAGCCCGAATCTTACGAGGAAGCTATGAAGGTGTTTCCTGGATACAAGTCATGAATAAAGAACTTGTTGCTCTTAAAGTCAATCAAACCTGGATTATTATCAATCTTTCACTAGGAAAATCTATTATTGGATGTCATTGGGTATACAAAGTAAAATATAAGTCTGATGACACTGTAAAACGCTATAAAGCTCGCCTTGTAGCAAAAGGATACACGCAACTTGAAGAGCCAGACTTTTCCAATACCTTTGCTCTTGTGGCTAAGCTTACTACTTCGAGGCTTATTCTTTCTATTGTTGTAGTTAGTGATTGTATTTTAAAACAATTGGATGTTAAAAACACTTTTCTTCATTGGGATCTGGCGAAGAAGTTTATATGAAGCTTCCTCCAAGACTTAATCATCATAACATGAACCAAGTCTGTAAGTTCCAATGTTTCCTTAATGGATTAAAACAAGTCGATAGACAATGATATGCCAAGTTATCTCATTTTCTTATTGCTCATGGTTATACTTATTCCTTTGTTGATTATTCCTTATTTTAAAACATTCTAACCATTTTACTATTGCTTTTTAGGTTTATTTTGATGACATCATCCTTATTGGAAATGATCTCGAGGAAAATTCTCACATCACCAATCTCCTTGACCAATATTTCCACATTAAGTACCTTGGAGATCTCAATTATTTTCTCGGTCTTGCTCGTAACAATAATGGTATTCATGTATCTCATCAAAAATACACTTTAGACATTCTCAAAGAAACTAACTTGTTAGCTTGTGCTCCAACTCCTACACTGATGACTCATAATTTTGGTTTTGTTGCTGCCGCTAGTGAAAAACTTAATGAAACTGATTCATCTTTTTATAGAAGGCTCACTAGAAAGTTCATCTATCTTACTAACACTCACCCGTACATCAGTTGTGCGGTTCATAAACTAAGTCAATTTTTTCTTCTCCCCTTACTCATCATCAAAAAATTGCTTTCAGAATTCTTAGATATCTAAATGACGCTCCTAGTCATGGTATTTTCTAAGAACCAACAACATTTTAAAACTCAAAGCTTTCATGCTTTGTTTGGATTAAGGAGTAGAAATGAGGGAATGAATTTGAGATGATTTGAAGGAAAAGTGTAAAGAAAGTTAGAGTGTTTGGATTAAGGTAAATAGAGTGGAAAGTGTAGGGAAAGTTTATAAAAGTTAGTGAGTGATGTGATGGGTGTGATTGAAATTGTATTTTTTTAATTGATAAAAATGTAATTTTACACATTTTCCCTTGCATTTAAAAATTGATAAAAAAAATTAATTTGATTGATTATTTGTGAATTATAATTTTTTTTAATTAAAATATTTTTTTCGTCAATTGAAATATTATTTTTGATACCGTGTTCGAGCTAACTTTGAAAAAATATAACATATAAAAATTTTGGACCATATTTATGATTACCATAGCTTTATTTAAACAAAGTTGTAATTGTGAATTATTTATTGTTCAATTATATGCAATTAAAAGATTATTTTCGATACTGGAACAAATTATTTCTGATAATGCGTTGGAGCTATAATTTGATAAAAGATTTTTTTTATGAAATAAATATTAATGCAATATTTTAGTTTATTAAAGAAAAATTCATTAATAAAGTTTGTTCATAATCATAATAATAATAATGTTTCGGAAAATCATATGAATGATACATTGAAACATGTATCGTTCAAAAGAGTCATGGAAGTCCTTAATTTGTTTAGGGATTTGTGTCATAAATAAGATTACATATCCGAAAAGAAAACACATATGCATAATAAAGTACAACCAAATTTTTACATAGTTTAGGGATTTGTAGTCATTATCTTTACGCATTCGTCGCTCGAGAGGCAGGCCAAAGAGGTTTTTTATCGCATTAGGATGACAACACAAGAAATCGTAACAGTTATCCAACAAATCTTCATCTTGTATGTTCATTTCCACTAACATTTTCCAGATATCAGACTCAGAGTACTTGAAAATCGATATACGGTGGAGTGTGCGTGTGTTCACGAAATATTGAGTTTCGTTCTTCCTCTGCAACAACATGGCGTCTGTTATATTGCAGATTTTCTTCCGTAGCATTAGCCACTCGTTGTGATGACAAAGCGACAACCTTGGATGAAATGGCTTGTCGCTCAACAATATGACATAACCTATCTGACTAATCACTACCCATCCCAAGGATATTAGTTAATCCTTCAAACCTTGTGTTAAGTCTTTCTAATTGCATATCAATGACATCCACCATGGGGCTTTTCTTTTTAGCCCCTAGAAGAAGAAGTACCACCTGATGGCTGGGATGCATGAGGTGGCACCGATGAGGGTGTCAGATTAGGTTCAGGGTTGTATGAATCGACATTAGGGTCAGGGCTATATGAATCGACATTAGGATTAGCTGAGCAAGGAGTTTCACATTAGGTCGCATCCAATTCCGACTCCTTTGGGATGTCCTCCATATTGTGATCATTAAGATCTACATTAAAAGGATGAGACTGAGTTCGACTTGATGACTGCAGTGTTGTTCTCCCACCGTTGCCAGTAGCACGATCAAGCCCTCATAAGTCTTCCATCAACTTGTAGTGCCTGATGGGATTAACGCTCCACTTTACGGCCGAGGGCTTTGCCTGTTCATTAATGAAAAGAAATACACTAATATTCATAATTATTGGTTAATGTATGTGATAAGTGAACATCAGGTTGAATATGTTACCTTTATCAACATATCCCACAGTTCATACTCGGCCTCGAAAATTTTCAAGCTTGGATTCCAAGCGAAACCACTCAGTTCATTAAATAGATAATGGATCTCACACCATTTGTCCTTAAGGCTTTTCTGCCTGTTCTTCACATTATTTTTTGTAATCCCTACCCATCCACTCTGATGTAGGGATTTAACAATGTTTGTGTGACCCTGTGTCGTCCAACTACCATGAATGTGGTTACCCATAGATGCCTCATCGATCATGGCATTTAGCAGTCGAAAATCCATGTCGGTAGCCCATTTTTTGTGTTCACGGACACCTACAGATGACTCTGAAACAATACCCTTCCCACGATCCATGATAAAACCTAATAAAGAAAGGTTAAACTTTTGCAATAACATAAATAATTTCATACATAAAGATTAATAAAGGTCGAATGTCAACATTAAACGAACAAACAATATAAATATAAGTTTAGGGATATTACATAAAATTAATTATTACAATAACCTATCCACATTTCATTTGCTATAGTATCCCTAATTTGTGACCCGAGCGTGTAGTCATCCTCACGAGTTTGTGAGTGTGACACATCTATATCTCCTTGCATCAAGTCACGGTAAACTTCTTCCAACAAAGACTCATCATTATGCACCCCGCGAAGAAAGTTATGAAGAATACAACATGCTAAAACAATATCGATCATAGTGTCCACAGAGTAATGAGGCTCTGTTCCGCTATCGATAATTGGAAATCGCTTTTTGAGGACACCAAATGTTCTTTCCATAACATTTCTTAGTGAGGAATGACGATGATTAAACAACTCATGGGCATTTTGTGTACCTTTTCAGGAATACTTTTTTTAAATGGTATCGAACTCCGCGATATGGAGTTATAACTTGGGCTTTGAGCATAAAACTCGTGTCTCCAAGGTAGTATTTTCCTACAACCATCCATTAACACTTATTACTTAGAAGTCATATGACCAAATGAATATTTATTGCACTTGAAAACACACTCAACTAACCTTCCGAAATGATCAATGGATCCTCTCGCACAAACGCCTCCTTCAATATCCTAGAATCAGAGGTTGTTCCTTCCCATCATGCAAGAACATATGTGAATTTCATGTCAAAATCACAAGCAACAAATACGTTTTGTGTTGGCTAGTCTTTTCTTCCATGAAAACGAGTAGCATCAGCTCGGGGGGACCTTAACACAGACGTGAGTGGCGTCTATGACACCTAAACAATCCTAATACACAAAAAAAATAAACATTTATAAATAACTTACATTGCATACAACATGAATTAAATATTTAACTATTGTTTCTCATATTCATACCTTAAAGTATGGAAAAAATCGATTGTTGTTTAAGATATGAGGTTCAACCTCAGTCCCAGTTGGTTGAATTAAGAACTCTCCAAGCAACATTAATATTGCCTTCAAAACATTATGAAAGTGACGAGACACTGTTTCCTCGGACCAATGAAAGAAGAACGAAACACTTCGATTCTTGATGTTATGACCAATAATGTGTAAAAATTTAGTCACTTGTTCTTCAAATGTAGATCAGAATGCATCTTTAACCATCCACGTTCCTCTTATTTGTTGACATAAATTAATAAATGCTACTGGACCCATGCGAATAATGTCACAACATCTTTCAGTATGGACCAAGTACGACATCAATTCTTGTCGACGACGTTCTTTTTGTGGAACAAACTCTGGTATAGAATTATCTGTTTCGGTTAATACATGCAACACATTCAATCCATATCCAATCATGCAAAGGATTGTCATTGTTGCTACTTGTGTCCGCAAATTGATTTGGTCTTGTATTTGTGAAATTAGTGTGAAATCAACACCAACTACATCCATGGTCACAAATCATTGACAATCATATAAATTTAACTATTAGGTATAAAGAACCACATTTTAGAGAAATAATAATACGTAAAATTAAAAATAAAATTATATAATTCATTAAAAAATATTCCTTATACTCAAATCTTTTTATTTTTTTGAAAAAAAATTAAATATTATATGTAAAAGTGGTATACTTATAATTATTTTAGAAATTCAAAATAGTATTTATAAAATTCTTTTACTTAATTTTAGAAAAAGTTAAATATTATATGTAAAAGTAGTATTTTAAAATATTTAAATATTCTGTATACTTATAATTACTCTATAAATTCAAAATAATATTTATAAAGTTATTTTACTTGATTTTAGAAAAATTAAATATTATAGGTAGATTATCTAAAGTAGTATTTTAAAATATTTAAATATTATGTATACTTATAATTATTTTATAAATTCAAAATAATATTTATAAAGTTCTTTTCCTATTTTAGAAAAAAATAAATATTATATGTAGACTATCTATAAAGTACTATTTAAAAATTTTGTATACTTATAATTATTCTATAAATTCAAAATAATATTTATAATTTTTTTACTTGATTTTTGAAAAAATTAAATAGTATATGTAGACTATCTATAAAGTATTATTTCAAAATATTTAAATATTTTGTAAACTTATAATTATTTTATAAATTTTAAATAATATTTATAAAGTTTTTTAATTTATTTTAAAAAAAAAATTAAACATTATGCATAAACTTTATGTATTTTCAAATACCAGAAAAAAAAATTAATAAGTTTTTCTTTTTTATTTAAGTATGAGATAAAAATAAAACTCATTCAAAATTTCATTAATGCGCTTGAGTAAACAACTTAGAAAACCAAATGTCAGCAACATACATCTATTAGAATAAATAAAACAAATAAAGAAACATTACAAATTCATTCTCCAGATTTGATTCTCCAATTCCAAATACATTATCTATTCTCCAGATTTGATTCTCCAATTCCAAATACATTATCTATGAAACTTATACCTGCAGAAAATGTAGAGAACCACGATGATAGAACCACCAACGACCACCATGAACCGTCCATCAAGCACCACCTGTGGAACCACCACCGACCACCACCAACAGAACCGTACACCGACCACCACCAATGGAACTGTCCACCAACCATAACCAACGCCACCAATGGAACACCACCACCAATGGAACCCTACGCACACCTTGCACCTTCGACAACCACACACCTCCAATGCTTGCGAACCTCCAACGATCACACACCTCCTACGACCGTGCACCTCTGACGACCGCACACCTCCGACCACCTCTAAGGTCCTCCCACAACTCAAAATACCTAACTCATCTCCTCTCCTCTCCCCTCCCATATTTATCATCCTTTTCATATTTATCACTCTATTAACTCATCACCCACCATAGTTGAAGTAACCCACCATAGTTGAAGAACCTTGTACGAATTTGTGTTCTTGCAGATGGAATCTCATGCGTGCGAATCTCATGCAGAGCAAATATCTGAAACTTCATCGCACTGTTATGGCATATGGGGATAATAGGTGAAGGGTAATATGGTAAAAGTCAAAATTTTCTCACCAAATCTTCACAAGCCAGCAAATAGCTTTTCTTCACTTTCTTTTCCTTTCCTCTCCCTCTATTAAGCGCAAACCCCTAAATGCAAACATAAAGTTTCCTTGCTTTTCAATCCAGGTGAACAATATTCACCCGAATCCAAATAGTGCCTCAGTGATTTTGACTGGGCCACTTGTCCTCAAACCCGCAAATCTATCACAGACTACTTGTATATCTGGGTGACTCCATCATATCTTGAAAATCAAAGAAACAAGCTACTACATATAAGAGTTCTTTTGAAGCAGAATATCATGCACTTACTACAACTACTTGTGAAATTTAGTAGACCACTTCCTAGAAGACCTTCATATCCATTTTTCCAAGCTTGCTCTCTTTTATTGCGACAACCAATCACAATACAAATTGCTTCAAATCAAATTTTCCATGAATGAACAAAGCATATCGAAAAAAGTTGTCACATCGTTTGTGAGAAAATCAACATTGGATTACTTAAGCTTCTCCCTATTGCTTTTTCTGTTCAAGAAATAGACATTTTTACAAAACCACTTTGTCTGCCTATTTTCAAAAAAAAAAATTCCATGCTAAGAAGGATGAACATTTGTTTCTAACTTGACGGGGGCTGATAAAATCTATATGTTTAGACGATCTTTCATTGGATCATCTACTATCTGTACAGACGATCTTCCGTTGGAATATCTAATATTAGTATAGACGGTCTTCCGCTAGACTGTTTAATCTATTCAAATTAACTATCTAACAATAGATCATTTAATATGTTTATTTACACTAGATCGTCTAGTTTGTTAACAGACTGTCTAGTTTGATAACAGATCGTTTAGACTATATTGCATGCATGTTTAACATTAACCATCTAGTTTGCTAACAAAATATCTATACCACCTTGTTTGTTGGTTACATTCTTGTCTATTTAGTTACTTTTCTTTTCTTTCATTTTTTGTTGTTTATATACCTTCTTTTTAGGGGTGACAATGCAGGTTGGCCCACTCTGCACTTGGTCCGCAAAAAGTGGGTCGGGTTGGCTCGTCCTGCATAGAATTTGCGGGCTAATTTTTCTAGTCCACCCCGCATAAGGGTTGGCCCGCAGGCCTGTGGGCCAGCCCACATAAGAAATATTTTTTTAAAAAAATATTTTTTTAAATAAAAATTTTAAATTTTTTTTATTTAGATGCATTAGGTAAATGGTGTCATAATATTATTATTTTCATGGGACATGCGTAGTAAGATGTTATTAAAAATTTTGGAATGTGAAATATGAGGCTACATGAAGAAAATATTGGGGTGCATAAAAAATATTATACATTTTAAATTTATGTGGTTATGCGGTTCAACCCGCCCCGCGCCGCACTTGTCTCACGCGGGCTGCGGGTTATGCAGGGTGGGTCTAAGCGGGCCAGCGGGATGAAATAAGTAACCCGCCCCGCGTTTTTTTCAGCAGGCTAGTACAAAATATGAATTCTACGACGCTCTATAAAGACGGTTCGTAAAGAACAATCGTTATAAAAGAGGCAGTGGAATTTTTGTAGTTTTTCGCAAAATTTCAGTGTTTTTAACGACGGTTCCCGTCTGAATCGTCGTTATATGTATGTTTTTAGTGTTTTTAACGACGGTTCCTTTCTGAACCATCGTTATATGTCTTCTGTAGCGCTTTTTTCTGCGCGGGCTCCCTTCACTCTCTCCTCACTTTATATTTTTCCTCTCACTCCCTTCACCTTCCTCACTCTCACTTCACCTTCATACTTTCACCTTCCACCTTCCACACTCTTTCTCTCACTCTCACTTCACCTTCATTGCACTAGGCGCTGCTTTGTCAACCACCTCAAACACGCCACTCCCTTATGCTCGCTCGACTAACCCTAAGGTTGTGGTCGTCTGCCTCCCTTCCTCCTACAATCGCACGCTACCACCGAAGGAGAGCACTGCTGCCAATTTTGTTCTGTCTTACCACCGCTCATCTCATCCGCACAACTTTTTTTCGTAGGTTAGGGTTCTGCCAGGTTAGGGTTTTAATACTCTTTACTGTTTTTAATAAAGTTGTGAATACAACGTGTTGGTTGGTTGGTTCTGAGTCCGGGGGTGTTCGACGACAATTTTGATTTAGATAATATTTGCGTTGATGAATGTAATGTAATAGACACAAAATGGGTCTTGAGATACAAGATGGACGAACAAGGTAAGGAAATATTGTAAAATTCATTAAAAATAGGCAAAAAAATGATTTTTGATCCAAAAATTTTTGTGGTAACTTGATTCAATGTATATTTGACGGAGGAGTCCTCACAACTTGAAAAATAATGATTTATTTTGAGTTGCGAAGAATTAATAGTGAAAAACTTCAAACGGTCATAACTTTTGATAAAGAAGTCAGATGGAGACGCGTAAAAAATGAAAGTTGTTCGAAAGGAGGTAACGAGTCTAGTTGCCAATTCCTAAAGGGGGCCCAACCAAAATTCCAAAAATCCATCATTTACTATCATTTTTTAGTATTATTTGGGTTTTTTTTGGGTACTTTAAGGTTTTAGTTCTCATACTTACACTTATCAGAAAATTCTGAAATTTTACATGATGCTTTCTAGTATAAATTAGAGATTTATCAAATCATTATGATTACATTACATTCACAAATTTATTTATTATTCATATATTACATTACATAATCTTATTTGTGTGTTCTAACTTGAAATCTTATTATTTCAATGCTTATTGTGGATATAAAATATTGAGTGGGGGGAGAAAGACAAGTGCAAATGCAAAGAAACTCACTTTGATGTACCTTAAGGTAACCATGTATAACACTTTAGAATTACATCAAATTTATCCATATATTTATAGAACTTTTTGTACATTTTTATATATTTAAATTATGATATTACATGTATTATTGTTCTGAAAATTTGATATTTTATTCAAGATTAGATTAGAGTAAAAATATAATAATAAAACCTTTTTTTTAAAAAAAACACTTATAACGACGGTTCTAATGGAGAACCGTCGTTATAAGTGTATTTTTTTTAAATACTGTTATTTGGTAGAAAACGACGGTTCTATAACTGTCGTTAAAGTGGTTTTATAACGAAGATTCTGGAACCGTCGTTATAATATTTATAACGACACTCGCAATAACGACGATTCGAGAACCGTCTTGATATGACATTTTTAACTGTCGTTAATGTGTTATTTTGTACTAGTGTCAGTCCGCCCCACTTTGCCACCCCCACTTCTTTTCCTACTTTTAGTATTATGAATAAATATATTCTTTGTTTTGTTCTTCTCTTTTGTTCTCTCTCTACTCTTTACGCATGAATTCTTCAAATTGAGTCTTGAGAAGTATTGCATACCATATTCTTAGCTACACCTTACATAGCTACACCTTACATGGGTAAATCATTTTAAGACATTTACCACTGGAAAAAAAAAGCATGAACATCACCAAGCCTAATAATAATGTTCCGTTCTTTTAATTTAATAATAACATTAAAAAATGTATATATGTGCTAGGTACTAAAAGTAATATCCGTGTGTCGTGTGTGGTACGGATCGATCATCATCTAATAAAGTAATTAAAGAACATAAAGCACTTTGTTTAACAGCTAAGCATGTGTGCGCACTCAAACGAAATTTTTGAAAGTAAAGGTGATAAAGATGATCGTAAACGATTTCTTGTGTTTAACATTTTTTTTTTTGAGGATGTGTAATTTGTTGTTTTTTTTTTTTTGTGTCCTTTCAACATAGATTAGGATAAAGGTTTTCCCATTGTTGTTGGGGGGACACTTGAGAGTATTCAAATTGAACCATTATTCTATCGAATCTAATTGTTTAATACGATCCACATGTTGTGGTGTGTCTTCTAGAAATCCATTTCTTAATAAGATTTTTTGACACTCGCCAATTAACTTTGAACTTTGATAAAATTTAAAAGTTTTGATACTGTTTCATATCGACCAGGCTTTTAGAAGATTGTGTACTAATCATCAACGTAACGTGACTTGCATACTTAATTGCAAGAAGCTTAATTAAGTGAATAGTTTAACATGGCCGATGAAAACAAACAAAAAAAAAAGTTAACATGCTTTTAGATTATTAATTGTCGAGAGTATGCAGATTCAAATTGTTAATTGTAAGATTGTTTTACAGACGATTTGCTTGAATTGAAAAATGATGAGAATTGGATCTTATAAAAAGCAAGAGGTTAAAAAGGCCAAATCATATCGCTTGGTGTTTGAAGGAATTACTTACCAGAAAATAAAGCAAGAAAGTAGAGAAAAGAGATATGAATATTTAATTAATTGTAGTAAAGATTAGTCACAAAAGCTAACACAGTTGGAAACTTAGAATAGAAAAGTGATATAGTTTTTTAATCGAATACCAAGATATAGAACTTATTATTGTCCTCAAATCATGAACACGAAGTTAACAATTTTAGAATGATATTAGGATCTCTAACAATCGCACAAGCATTAGCTTAACCATAAATAGTATATGCATGAACTTATTTAAACCATTTTTCACATCCACTCACGCTAGCCAACCTTAAGCATAAGATGACAAAACATCAAACTATGGACACTTTTTACCAATAGATTTGATAAATTCTACGAATATTTTCTCTAATATTTTAAAATTGCGTAGCTATTGTGTTTTGCCATTTCAAATTCTATTTCTGCTGCCCATAAAAATAATGCAAGTTCTGCTGAAAAGGATGAATTAAAAACTTCTAAGGATATAAAGAACATCTTAACCACCGCTAAATTAACCCAAATAAAAGGGAGAAGATAGAACGTAACAATGGAATAAAATTAATATATGCATATAGAAAGTTGTTTTTGAAGAGGAAATATATGCTCCCTCGTTCTTGGTTTGGGTTATTTACATACTAGGTTCAGCTTTTCAATCTTTTTCAATGATATGATTCGAATCTTTTATTTTAACGAACGTAATTGATATGTTTTTCTTGTGTTTGCCTATTCCTTATTCATCATTGGTCATTATGAGATGAGAAAGAATTTTGCTTCTAAGCTTGACTTTTGTTTTAAATGGGTTATTGTTGCCGATAAAAAAAAGTTCATGATTGTTGAATAACTATGTCTAATAATAAATAATTAATTATGAATATAAGAATGTATTAAGTAAATATTAAAAGGGTTAAATATGTTTTTAATTATTGTATTTTTATTTGAAATTGATTTTCTTTCCTAATTCAGATTTTAAATTCCTAGATTTTTTTTATCAACGAAAAATAAATTAAATTAAAGGGGACAGTTAAGAGGTGTATCAACCCTTATACAATGCATAAATCTAATAAAATCACTAGCAGGATACCTCCTAGCTAGACTAACAATTGTTGTTTTACAATTAAAAATCAGCACCACCAATCATGCAACAAACAAAACCTCTAGATTTAGACCCTAGATATTTGGTAAGGAAATTATTGAAATTGATTTTCGTCCTAGTACAATGCTTACTACAAGTTTGGACGAGAGATACAAATCAATTTCATGTTATATTACATGAACGAAAAACATATTTAACTCATGTTTAAATTATTAGTAAAAGATTGCACATATCAAATTAGTCGTATAAAATTTTTGGGTATTATTTTATTCTAATATTATTCTTAAGAAGTAAATAATGACATTTCATAGTATATAAATGATACAAACCTCACCTTATAAAATAGTTTTATAAGGTTGAGTTACGTTCAAAGTCCACTTCTTAATATGGTATCAGAGTTATTTAGAGTCTATCATATTGAGAGTTTGTTGGGCTTATCAGGTCACCAATCATCGGACCACCCATAAATATATAGTCTCACGTACAAGTTGACAACCTCGCACGTGAAAGTGTGTGTTAGAGATTTCACGTCGACTAAAAATCTCACATCGACTAGAGATAAAAATATTTCATAGTATATAAATAGGTGCAAACTTCATCTTATAAATTTGTTTTATATGATTGAATTAGATTTGAAGTCCACTTCTTATTTATTTTTTTAATCAACAAGAAACAATATATACATATGAACCACTTCAGGGGTGATCCAACCCATATATAAAAAACTAAGATAACCGTACAATACAACACCTTCTAAACAATCACTCAACTAACCCTGCCAAAAACCACAACCTCAAACAATCTATTAAGCTAAAGTAAAGATCTCAGAGGAATCCAACACTCCACCTTTAAATATAATCTTATTCCTATGATTCCAAATCTCACTAACCACCGCAATCCAAATATTTCCCAACCCTAAGTTGACCGACTCAGGAGCATTATACAACCTGAACTGCAAAAAATGAAAGTAAGAATTAAGGGGAGCAACCGATAGAATGTCTAATCACGCATAGCAAAGATTCCACACCGACCAAACTATTCTACAATAAAAAAAAACAGATGATTTAACTCCTCCTCTTTTTTCCCGCAAAAGTAACAGAGAACGTTTCCGACCACAATCTCACGTCTGTGAAAATTAACCTTAATGACAATCTTATTTTCCAATACCCTCTAGATGACTTGTAGTAATTACAAGAGAATGAATTAATTTTAGCTATATTTTAACTTTTGTACATTAACTCATTAACGAACTAATAATTTTCACACAACAGGCGAAATATAATGCCCTCCCTCCAGCTGAAGAGTATATGTAGACCACTTCTAGGTTGAACAGAAAATTTATGAAATGTCACAAATCTAGAAAATTTATTATATATATATATATATATATATATATATATATAATATAGCTGGGCAAAAGAGCAGTTAAAAAAGTATTCGACAATTATCTCAATATGTTCTATATGGAAAGCAAGATCAAAAGCTATACACTGGGCAGATTAATTGACTGTCATAAAAGAGAAAAGTTGGAGTGAAATCGCAATAAAATTGGTCAAAAATAAGTCTACCCCATGCAACATCACAAGTGGTATAGTAGCCACGGTACAAGATACAGTATTCAATTGCAGAAAGGATCGGGAAATTTGTCATTTGCATCTTGGATTTCCATGAAATGAAAAAAGATACAGTGAACATGCAATAAGCAGTGACATAATGCTTGTTTTATTAATGCACAATCAAAATAATTGAAGGACTAGATCAAAAAATTAGTAAGGAAGAATAAATAATCTCTGAATGAGACCCCTTAATTCAATGCATAATTTGAAGGGCAGCCTTTTTTTTATCAGTAAAATAACGATGAACAGAAGGAGAGGACATAATCAACTCTTGTACTGCAAAACAAATAATCTGAGCATGTGAGCCCATGGAGTGTTGAGTAGTGGAATCAAATTTGGTGTCACAAGCTATGGGTATTTGCATGGTTTAGCTACATGAAAAAGTATATCAAGGGTATACACCTGCATCGACAGAGATGAATTCCTTGGTTGGATTGAGAGACTCAGACCTTTTTAGAAAGTATTTGACCTAGCTAAGGTCCCTTAAGGTTAGGATAGATGAACTTTAGTAGGAATTGTTCATAAATGTTCTGATGGATTTCAACAATTTTATCTTGATTAATGCCTTCCCTAACTGATCATCAGTGAATTAAGCCTATACTGCGTTTGTGATTTTGAAAAATAATTATGAAAGTTATAAGGGTGATTGTCTTGCTTATGATGATTTCAGGGACATGACTTCATGAACTTAGTCTGAGTTAGACAACTAGAAGCTTTGATATTCATGATGTGCTGGTGTTCGATTGATTTTAGTTACTTAAAAGAACAATATAGGAATTTGAACCCTAAACACTTATGTTCCTTTACCAAAATTTAATTAAAAAATCTTAAAAAACCAAGTATCAGTTAGTCTTAGTCATGGAAACTAAGTTCATGTTCTATCAAACACATTTGTTGGTCTAAATAGTTGCAACTTGTGCCATGCGAGGTTGACCTTGGGAACGACATCCCTACTAATTTTCTATTTTATTGACTACATGACTTTATCAAGATTTTAACAATTATAATATGTTGGTTTGCAAACCATAAACCAATTTCTCTGTGGCTTAGGCAAATTAACTTCCATAATCCTATATATTAGTAAAATGAAGTTGTTACAAAGCCAAATAAGCTAGGTTTTAGTATAAATATTCATATGGATGATCAAAATTAAAGCATTTAAAAATTATATAACCACTAAAATATAGTTACATAGATTTTATATACTAAAATTTGACTATGTGCACATAGTTGAGTAATTAAGATTTGTTATTTTCATTTAGATGACAAAGTGGGTTGGGTTCGACGGACTGACCGACAACTTGTCATCATTTAAGCAGGACAAATCAACTTTTTGAATTCGTCAGTTTGTATTGTTCTTACCGTTTAACCCGCCTAACCCATCAATATGTCATTTTTTTATTTTTGATACTTTTAAAGAGAAATCTTATGCTTTTAGAATTAAAATTTGTGGTGGTTAATGTTTTATATAGAATTTTATTTATATTAATTTTTTTATACATCATTTGATTCATTGAAGTATTGTTGATATTTACTTTATTTTATTAGACATTAAACCTTTGATTAGAATATTAAAATTTGATTGTTCATTATATTTTTATTGTCCAAAAAGTGATATCAATTATTATAACCAAAATAAATATATTTAAAGCAAAAAAAATACAAAAAAAAAATTAAAAAGCGGTAGACCAAACCATTAACCCATCCTATAAGAGCACGAAATACTAATTTCAGTTCGTATAACTTTAATGAACCAGTCCATCCACTTCGCTTTTGGGAGACCAGTAATAAATCAAGTAACTCCTCATGTCATTTCTATATACATTATATAATCATATATCATGATTTCAAAGTTTCCACTTCATTCCAATTATATATATTTTCATTTGATACTTCTATTTAATACTTACACTAACAAATTGATTTGCATTAGTGAGATATAATTTAATTTAAAATAAAACGGTAGAATGTTTTGTTTGTTAGTATATATGCAATTACTTTTTGTTAGTCTAACCAGCTGCAATAGCGCGTTGAATGATAGACACGATTTCACAGAGGTTGATTATCCAATTGAAAGTAGGGAAATTGTGTTAAAGTAGGTAAGTTTTAGTGTGACCTCACAGTTGTAATGACACTGAAAGAGCCATTATGGGTTGCTAAATCTGACTAACTGTTCAACTCTTTGACCACTGCATCAACAATGAAAGCAGGTGAAAAGTTATGTAACAATTAGTGACTGTAAGTTAAAGATCAAAAGAACCAAAGTTTGCAATAAAGAAATAAGACAATTTAGGTCATTCCACTGTTTCACATCCCCCTTCCCAAAAAAGGTGGGGCTTAGAGTACTTTTCAGAATGATTGTAGTTCCTTTGTGACCTAACTATAACTTCATAAATCTGAGTATTATCTTCCCTTCCTTTTCCATACTTTCTTTGTTTACTGTTTGAGAAGATGGCACCAACGTACTCAGTGACCAATCACTCATTAAGTAACCAAATTCAGCTTCAAGCTTTAAAGATTGCAATTTGTTTCCAAACACACAGGAACTCACAACATGCATAGCATTTCCTTCTGTCTTCTGCGCATATATGTTGACAAACTCAAAAATAGGGGACATGGACTGTTTGCTTTGACTTAACTGGGGATTTCAACTAATTAAAATTAATTGATTTTTTTTGTTTAAATTTATTTTCTACCTTTTACGTATATTATTTTGAAGTTGTAGATATTTTACATAAGTTATTTTATTAGTGTACACGCAATAGATATAAAAAGTGAATATATATTACACTGGTTCAATTTATAAATAATCAGTATAAGAAAAATATTAAATACTAAAATACTATATTAATTAAATTATATATCATTTTAGATACTTAAAAAAATTATTGATGTATTTAAAATAGTTTCTATTATTAATAAATAGTTTATAAATTGATATCTAATTAACTATCAAAATTTTAGTTATCAACTAATTAAATTTTAAAATTGATAGATAAAATTTTGGTATCTAATTAAATAATAATTAAAAATTATTTATTAATATATTTTTTTATCGAAAATAAAAAATAAATAAATTAGAACCTCTTCAGGGGTGGTTCAACCCTTATGCACAGTACTCAGACACCAATTTCAGCCAAAAACCTCCAAAACTAACTAAAAAAAACACCTTGCCCTTACTACACCTAACTAAACTTCAAAACACTAACCTCATACACACCATAGGTTCCAAACACCAATCGAAAAAGGATAACGAAGCTAACCGAAAATTTGTAGAGACCCAAGACCAAACTTTTACTTGTACCAAAGCAAATACTTCAGACGCATCAGTCACTCCTCTTTTGAAAACTATATGATTCCTGTGATTCCAGATTTCTAAAACTATATAATAGAAACTAATTTTGAAACCAATAAAATTTTAGTCTCTAAAATAATATATAATTTACTAAATATAACAACTAATTATTTTTTATCTTTAAAATTTGTTTCTATTTAATTATTTTTTTTATTGTATTACACAAATTCTACAAACTAATGTAATATGCATATTAGTTAATTATAAAAATATAATAAGATTGTTTTTAAGAAAATTGTAACATGATGACATTGTTATTTTATTTTTATTTTTATTTAATACTAAGAATTACAAGATACTCGAAAATATATAATTATTAGTGATTACTGACCCATTTACACTAACGGGAAGATATTCCAACACAATATAACAATAATTTGTATAATAGTCACTTACTAAATAAAAAATAATTTTAAAAATAAAAAATAAGTAGTTGTTATATTAGTTAAATTAAATATTATTTTAAAGAAAAAAATATTAATATCTTTATTAATTTTTATTATTAATAAATAACTTTTAAATTAGTATGTTCAACTACCTACCTTAACATCTAAATAATTGATAATTATATTAGATATCAATTTAAAAACTAGTTATCAATATAAAAACTAATTAATATAAATGATTTTTATAATTTCTACAACAATATCTAATTTAGTCAATATAATAATTAATTAAATTTTATCTTTAAAATTAATTTTATTTAATAATTTTCTAGTAATATTATATTAGGTATTTTCTTAAGATTATGAAATGAATATTAAACACATAGAGTAGTGAAAATGTTGTATAAATGAAAGGTGATCCATTATAGAGACGCGCAAACACATCTATGTCAAAAACTTTAGGAGAAGTAAGAGATAGCATTGTAGTGCAAACCAAACTAATTGTCGTTGTTGATCTGATCGTCACTTTGTGTCGGCTGTTTGGCACTACCGACCAAATTTAGCCCATGCTTTGTTTTATTTGGACAACAATGTTAATCACATCACTTCCAAAATACGATAATAATTTATAGCAAAAGCAATGTTTTCTTTCCTGTTGTATTGATTATTTGGGATGAAACAATTAAGAAAAACACTTTTGATGACTTTAAGCCAACTTTTTTAGTGAATGAGATATAGGATATCCATGGTCAATGGTCAATTCGTGAACCTTTGGATTATTCAAAACAAGATAGCCACAGGCTTGGGTAGGCTTACATACCCATCATCTTCACCCTCATCCACCATCTCATGCTTAGGTCCATGCCAAAATCATTTGAACAGTCCATGGAAGTAGTTTTCTCCAACTAATTATTTATTATTTTATTCAACATTTTCTATCAGGGTAAGGATGAAGCTCTAGGAATTGAGCATTGGATTTTCAAAATTCACGCCATAGTTTTTCATTACGATAGTGTTTAGTGTGAAAAACTTTTCCTAAAAATATATGCAATCACTTTCTTCCTCACCTGATATTAAATATATATGAGTTCATGATGACGAATTTGACACTCTCATTATACTTACTTATTCTGATATCAAATAATTTGATAGAGATCAGATTAAATGTTGAGTGGTGCAATGTTAACACCACAAACAATAAAAAACTACTTGCAAAACAATAAAATAATATTTTAATTCTATTTAATTTAATTTTAAATATTATAATATTATAATGTTGATGTTAAGTATATGTTTTTACTGTGTGTTGTGTGTATGTTGAAGAATTTTTTTCTTTAAATGTTCACGATATAAGAGAATGAAAACCACGGAGTCAGAGTCAAATATATGAAGAAACCGTATTAGATTGGTTATTACTAAGTTTGTATGAAGAAAGTGAGTTTTATCAATATACTCTTTAAATTATAAATGTATGATTACACATGTCAAATCTAATTAAAATTAAAATTAAATAATTTGTTGATTTGATAATTTACATTTTAATTTATTTTGAAAATAACATATTACATTAATTTTTAATTTATATAATTGAAATATTATAATTTTATATTAATATATATTTGTATTCTTTGCGTGAGAGGAATTTTTCAATTTAAGAATAAATTTAAAAAATATATAATTTATTAAAAAAATGTTAAACAGTTATATAGTTATACATATATATATCATAAATCATTCACAACATAAGATACACATGATGCAAGTTACATGTATAAATGTTGTGATGCATCCTTAGATCGTGCTACAAAGTGCCTTATATTCCATTTTTAACTTATATATAAAAACAAAATAAATAAAAAAATACATCAATACCAAACTCCCAAATAAAATATTAGTACGCAAAAGATACATAATATAAATCCCTTCAATCATTGACAAAGTTTATCATGGACAAAGTTTACAAGGGACCGGAGGTAACCTCAACATTCTTTTATTCCGTTGTCATATTCACTATTTATGCAACTTTAGTTTTTTTTAGCGAAGTCAAAGATTAGTGTTGTTGATGATTAAGGAGGGTGTAGTGAACTGATTTTACTAGTGGTAAAAATTTATTGATAATGTCAAAATTTTGCCACTAAATAGAAATTATCACTAGTACAAAAAGGTAAATTAACGACGGTTAAAATCGACATTTAAAGACGGTTCCAGAACCGTCGTTATTATAGGCGTCGTTAAAAGATATGAATTTTTAACGACGGTTCTGGGAACCGTC
>Ga0123342_1002906_pt1 | contig 28098 bp, 10 predicted proteins | sample Turbeawhitnodule_FD_89960 | JGI IMG/M metagenome (GOLD analysis project Ga0123342, IMG submission 89960) | Root nodule microbial communities of legume samples collected from Mexico - Turtle bean Mexico white nodule | ecosystem: Host-associated > Plants > Roots > Nodule | place: Mexico: Nepantla... | reverse complement strand
TTCTTTGGTATAATAGGCTTCCACCTTGTCTGTTCTTAGAATTCTTTATGAATAGGTATAGTCTACCTATGTATCGTTTTTGTTAACATATGAGTTTTGGTCTAGTCCCCCCGTATTTTTGTAATTTTTTTTCTTTTGTTTAATAATATTTTTTTCATGTGATAGTAAATGATTGTTGTTACTTGAGGTGTCAGCCTAACTGAGATCTTAAGTGGCATAATGATGCCTAACATGAAAGTTTTTATTTAAAAAAACATGAAAAAAAAGTATTGACAATAAATTATTTAGAACACATATCATCACTTGAAGTCCACTCTAAGGAGGAATTTAACTAAGTTGGGACATGAATATATATGCAGATAGTTATTTAAAAATCGGCATAATCTTTTCTCTATAAATATAACAATTTCTTTTCTCTATAATTATAACTTGTAAAGTCTTAAATGACCCGTAAATATATAAAAGCTTTTATACACTATTGTGTCTAACAAATCAAATCAAATTAAATTATTATTATCATGTATCATGAAAAAACTAAATATTTTCACCTACTTTGTGATACTTTTCTTGTAAATTTTTCTGTTTTCTGACTTATTATTCTCTTGATGATGTTGAGTATGCTACCTTTTTTTCTTTAAACCCCTAAAATATCACAAATGTAGTCATAAAGTCAACTTATTAGAATATGTGTAAAGAAATTTTATAGTACTTTTTATTAGTATGATACTCAATAAAAAACATATTATTGATAAAATTTATTCAAATTAACCATTGTTTTAACTAGAATTATTTTTTCCAAACTATTTGCCAAATTTTTAGACATTAAATAAAACTAATTTTAGAAACCAAAATAATTAATTACTATTTGACTAAATTAGATATCATCTTACAAAGAAAGTATCTGAAATGGTTTCTATTATTAATAAAAATTTATAAAATAGTTTTTAAATTGATATCTAAATATTAACTACCAAGGTTTTAGTTACTTATTACTTTATATTTTAAATTAGTCTCTATTAGTCTTTTAGTGACTAATTTAAAATATAAAATACTAGTAACTAAAACATTGGTAACTAATTTAGATACTAATTTAGAAACTATTTTATAATTTTTTTAATAATAGAAATCATTTTAGATACTAATAATTTTTTAGTCTCTAAAATAGTATCTAATCTAATTAATATATTGACTAATTATTTTTTATTTTTAAATTTAATTATTATTTAATAATTTTCTTATAGTATATAAAAAAGATATACAGAAACTATCTAATACCTTCTCCTAAAGCCCACGATGAGAGGAAGGGGAGTCCCTACACGAGCATGTATAAATATGATATAAACAAATCTTTGACGCTCAGTAACGCCCATAGAAATGCTACAGAAACTATGTTTCGTTTGTCACAAAGTTCTACAACACATAAATCAACTTCATCATGATAGGTTTCCATACCACACATCGAGAACAAATGTAGCTTGACATCCTTACAGAAGAGTTCCTGCAATTGCGAAAAGGAAAGTCCCAAATTTCTTAAACTTATATTAGATTGTGAAGCATCTAAAGATACTATTATAAAGTAGATTTCTCAATATATTAGATGATAAAAATCACTTCATATAATATCTCAATAAGTTGTAACTATTTTAACTGTTCTCTCACTTGTAATTGTTTTATCATTTATAATTATTATTAGTTGTAATTGTTCTATTAGTTATAATTGCTATCAGTTATAACTACCTCTATCAATATCAGTTATCTTTGTTTTTATCTTTTATCTATGTGTTATACAAATATAACACTCAATAATGGAAATCTCTAACCATTCTTGATTAATAAAAAATATATCATTTTCTTTATTTTCTTCTCTTATTTCTCTCATATATAAAACAATTACAACCAAGGGTTATATTTATATAACACATAAAAAGATAAAATAAAAATAAAAAAATAATTGATATTGATAGAGCAGTTACGATGGATAACAACTATAATATGTAGCATAGATACGGATACGGACACGACACATATACGGACACGGAGATATGTAGAATCTCTAAAATGTAGGATACTGGGACACAGATCTATATATTATATAATTTTGAATCATATAAATTGAAAATAAATATTTATGTGCAAAAGTATGTTCCAGATTCTTTTGGGAGCAGGAAGATATTTTTCATGACTGATTCAAAACAATTTGTTCTTATTTTTATAATCATAATAAAAATTTATACAATAAATTTGAGTTTTTAGAAAGTTATTGTATTTGTACCTTTTTAAAATTTGTTAGAACCGTGCTAGAATTTTCAAAAATCCAACAAATATTTTTTTGAATTGAACACTTCATCGATAATTATCCTACGAGTGTCCGACGCAGATACGTGTGTCCGACGCAGATACGTGTGTCCGACACAAATACGTGTGTCCGACACAGATACGCCATTTAAAAAGAAGTATCCGAACCTTATAAATGATAGAGCAATTATAACTAATAAAACAATTACAACCGATAAAAGTTATAGCTGATAGAATAGTTGTAACTGATAATTAAAAATATTATATGAAATATTTTTATCCTCTAATAAAATGCAAGAAAATCAGATCTAAACTTACAAGACCCGCCATCACACACCCCATCCCATTAGTTGATACGGAGATGTTGTTGCTTAATTATAAGAAACATGGTTTAACAGAAAATATAATTGAAACAAATGACGCGTAGTTGTTTGACAATTTCTTAACATAAATCACGCATGCATGTACTATTGGAGTAATGAATGATTATTCATATCACTTCTTCTCAAGAACCTCTTTAATTCATGTCCGCATCTTTTATCATATATCTTTTTTTATTTCTATACCGACCTCACAATAATTTTCTAACACTTTATTTTGTTAGATTTTACACTAATGCTCAATATAGAATGACTTTTAAGAATTCCTTTATGAAAATAGTTTTTAAACTAGTTATTATATATAACTTATCTATCATGTATGGTTATTTTAAAAAAGTCACGTGAGATAATCTTTCCCTCTATATATATTTGAAATGTTTATTATAATATCTAAATTTTGTGAAGGTGAAGGTGACGCGAAACTATATACTTAATCCGCTGCAGCAACTTGTAGCAGCAATCGTTTTAAGTAGTAGGTTTGACTTGTTCATTTACAGATGTATAGTAGGGAAAACTCTCAATTTTCAATTCTGTTTCCTTTTCAAATTTTAAGTAATTAAATTGTTTTTAATGGCGTTTTAACTGAATATATCCAGAGTTAATTATATCCAAATAAAATAAATAAAACACATATAACAAATGGATATGCTAAAAGTAAAGGATTTTCTTAAGTTTAAAGCAAAAATCACAAATAAAGAAGAAATAAATTGCTCTTTAACTTAAATATTTTGTAGAAAATTTGTTTTGGAGTTATTATTTATTTGGGTATATTTAAATTTCTCGCATTATTTAAGAGTAGTTTTTTTTTTATAAAAAACTTTCATGTTAGATATCACTATTCTACTTGACATCTCAGCTAAACTAAGACCTCAGGTAACAACAATCATTTGTCATCACATAAAAAAAATATTATTAAAAAAAATACAAAAATATGGGAGACTAAACCAAAACTCATATGTTAACAAAAACTATACATATGTAGACTATACCTATTAATAAAGAATTCTAAGAACATACTAGATGGAAGCTTATTATACCAATGAAAGGATTCTCTATGAATAAATCCTAAATTAACCAACTTATCAGCATACACATTCCCTTCACGAAAAATATGATTAACCCTAAACCTTATTTTTCCACAGTAATTAAGACAAGTATTTCATCGATTACGAAACATCCAAGGAACATTTGTCCTAACAGTAAACGCAACACCAATCAAGGCAGAGTCACATTCCAGTCAGACATTAGTAAATCCCAACTTTGAGCTTCCTCCAAAGCATATATAACTCTATAAAATTCAGCAACCATAGCAGTCTGAATGTCAAGAAACGCATAGAAACCTCCAATAAACTCTCTCATACTCCCACAAAAAATACCTCCACAAGTGGCAAGACCTGGATAAACCCTAACAGCCCCACCAGTGTTAATTTTAACCTAGTTTGGTGAAGGAAACTCTCATCTAACAGAAAGAGGACAAAGAACTTTACCGAGTATTAATACCAAAAAACTTAATCACACTGAAATCCATCGTATCATTGCTTTAGAAGACTTTCCCATTAGACAAATTAAATCTTTAATAACTGAAATAACCCTAAAAACATCAATCTTATCCTGAAAACGAACATAATTCCTTATACACAGTAACATTTAAATAGAAAAAGTTAACACAACAAGTTTAATCAATTCAACCAAATAACTAACATCACTCTTAATAAAAGAAAGAAGATCATTCTTATTAGTGAAATGAGAAGTGGAAAAAATCTGTCGAACCCAACTCCAAATATACAAAGCATTAAGACATTCAAAAAATAAATTGATTTCAAATATTATTTTTATCTTTCTTCTTTATCTTAGAGAATAAAAAAATTACTGATATTTAAATTAATTCTATTATTGATAAATAATTTTTAAATTAATATTTAATTAACTATTAAGTTTTTAGCTATCAATTATTTAAATTTTAAAGTTGATAATACCAATACTTTTTTTATCTAATTTAGTTAAAATAGTAATTAATTATTTATTGTTTATAAAATTAGTTTTTATTTAATAATTTTTTAGAAGTATTTTTTTAAAATAAAAATAAAACTATAATAGAACCAATAAGTTTCAAGACAGAAAATATCTTAAATAAGGTGATCTCAACAATGGGATTTTTATTTCAATACATTAAAAAAAATTGCATTAATCTAGAGTCAAGGTCATGGATAGTTGATAAACATCTTTATCTTTTAATCCATCAAAACATTTTTTTAACAGTTCCTAAGAATCAACAACCCTAATTTGACACTCAAAATACACTCCAAAACTTGTTCAAATTTAACATAATTTCTTTGTCAAGTGACAATATTTTCATGCATTTACAATTTATTATATATATATATATATATAATAAAATGACAAGGAGACATTTAATCTCCTTCACCTACTTCAAATAATTTATTTTTTAACTCAAATTTTCTTCAAGCAAAGCATGTACATCTCTATCATGTGAAACATCAGCCACGTTGAGATATATGTCAAAATTCCTTCGAACAGTTACTATACTATCTTAACTCCCTTAGTTTATTAGTTAAATGTTTTCAAAACTAAATATATACAAAGAATATTGCTTAACACTCAGAAAAAACTGGAAAGACTACACGAATTTGCACAATTTTTTTTCTTACAAAATAGAAGAGGTGAGAAGCATGATAAAAAAAAGTTAGAAATAACTTTCTCTGTTTTGATATGTTGGTTTTTTCGTAGTTATTGGTAAGGATACATTTTTTTATTAGTTTAAAAATAAACAACATTAGTAATTTTTTTTTTGGAGTTTAGATTAGGCTGGGATGTGAATTTTTTAACTTTTATATGAGAGTTGAGTTATTTTTTAAATTATTTATATTTATTTATTATAAAAAAAAGTAAAATGAAGAAAATACAAATATGGAAGTGGGTGTAATGAAGTTGCAATGGTTGAGAAAGAGTAAAGAAGCATCTATAGTGGTTATGAATGTCACGCATAAAACCCCAAAAAAGATTAAAAAAAAGTCATGAATTTCACGTGGATGAGTGAAAAGGGTAAACAAACAGCCACCACCCACTTACTTCAAATAAAGGATAAAATAACGTTAAATTGAGGTTGCCCTGTCCCAACTTGGAACAAAACGTTGAATTGAAAACTTTTTCTATCAATCCATTTTTTTACCAATATAAAAAAGATGGTGTTGTTAAAACGTAAAGGTGCTGAGAAGCTTTAATTTCTAGTAAACATATATAAAAGAAGGATTTATTTTGTTATAGTTTCAAAAAGAAAGTGTAAAATAATTTTAAAATATAAAAAATTAAAAATAAAAAGAGAGAAGAGAGAGAGAAAGTTCTTCATTGTTCTTCAGAATCCAAAACTGACTCAGTGCTATCCCGTGACTCCATAATTCTTATTCTTTCCTTACGAAACCACATGCTGCAACCAATGCTGAATAAATTATTAGAATTTTTTAAAAACAAAATACATTATTAAATATAGGAATCTATAATAATATTTTAAAGCTGTGATATAAAATATATAACGGAGTCACCGATAAAGGAAAAATAAAACTGCGCGTTCTGAAAAGCAGTTTGGTGTTGCCACGTGTGTTTTTATTGCGCGTTTGCGTGAAGCGGTGTGGTATGCGTGCATCCTGGAACTTTCCTTGTCTCCTCATTTTCCACACGGAATTTCGTTGTCAACTTTTCACTTTCAAATTCCTAAATACCCGTTTTTAGTAATTTGAATGAGTATTGTTATGTTATTGCCAACATCATCAGTAGTTACAATTGTTTAAAATATTTGTTCCATTAATTACCATTAAAAATGTTTAAAATAACAAAATTATAACTTTGATATTCATGTTTACAATAAACAACATTTTCTCAATAGAAAGACATTTAATCTCCAAAATTAGTCGCTTTTAACATTAAATTGCCCTCAATTGTTCCAATTTCTGTGATAATAAATTCAATAAAAGAGAATAGTTGAAGAACGTACATTAGAATCTCATGTGTAAATCAATCAATTTATTTACAATCAACCTCTTGATTTGAAGTATTGGAACATGTTATTGAATAAGGGGCAGAGACTTTATTTATTTACTTGCTGAATAATTTATTTATTTTTTCATTACATTTTTTCTTTCATATTTTTCTTAATGCTTCGTCTTGAAAACTTTCAGTTGAAAATATATATGGAAAAAGTTATCCGACATTTATTTGATATATTGATACAATAAAAGTTGTATATTTACTGTAAATTTTGTGTTTATTTATATAATCTTATGAACGTTTTACTGTTAAATTGAAATTAACACTCCTTGCATGATTAAGAGTGTACTACTTAATTTTTGTTATGATTTAACTTATATTAATATACTTTTACCTTAATGAATTTTTTTATAACGAACAATTGATATTGGATAGAGTGTCGTAAGACTATTTAACCCATAATGCTAGAAAAATAATGTAATCAGAAGAAGAAGGAAAACTCTAATGAATAATATTAATTAATTTTCTTAACTAAATAAACAAGAATCATGGTAAAAAAATTATGATATTAAAATAACAAAAAAATTATGTAAAAATAAGAGTGGCAATATATTTCTCCACTAATTATATTGTTTACTATTAGTATCAATGTAGTATGTAATTATATTATATCATATATATTATATTTTGATTTAATAGTAATTAATGTAGCGTGACTTTACCATTTATTTATAACAAGATTAGATTTTTCACTTTTCAACTATTTTTTTTTTTAGAATTTTTAGTTCTAACTGTTTTCATATGTTCAGATTCAACAGAGACTAACATCTATTGAGCACTTTTCCAATACCCTCGATCAATTCAACTACTCTACTCATCGGATAGGACTATTGTCGACTCTATCCTTAATTCAGTTTACCTCATTGTAGTCCCATGATTTGTCTATAGTATCCCCTCATCAGTTCCTCATTACCTGAAACTTATAAATTTCAAGAAGTAGTTGAATAATAATATAATATTTTATATTATATTATTTTCATAATGTTACAATCTCCCCATCATTAAAAAAAAAAAATCACCAAAAATTGTCTTACTAATAAACAACTCATTTGATTCTCCAACTCCCATGTGAAGTCACAAGTTCTCTCGTTCCACACTACCTTCACTATCTTCATCGTTTTGTCTTAGAGTTATTTTATCTGAATATCAACTATCCTCGTTGGCTTGACTTCTATAACAAATCTTCTCTAATTTGCACATCATCTAACTCTAGAATATGACTTACATCATGAACGTTTTCCTCAAATAGGATTTATGAAATACGTTGTGCAAATTTGCCAAAGGAGGTAGCAAAGCTAACCCATATGTTATTTAACCAATCTTCCCAAGTATCTAATATGACATAATAAACCTTGGAGTCAATTTCTTAGTTTGGATAGCTTGAACAACTTTTGTGGTAGACTTTACTCGTATGAAAACATGTTCCTTCACAACAAACTCTAGGGATCTTCATCTCTAATCTGCATATGACTTCTGCATACTAATAGTAATTGTTGTTATAAGTGAACTCCACCAAAGGACGAATTTCATCCCATCTACCTAGATGATCCAACACAAGACCTATAATGGGGTCTATGATTTGACCTAAAACCATAAGACTCAATCTCACTTTATCAAATATATGAATACACAATCAACTTTTGATGATCCAATATGAACATCAAAAGTTACTAGGGAAGTGATTAGGTAGTTGAGTATTTCTCATTAAAAAAATTGGTACAATTGTAATTATTTTTCTCAATAATATCGATCATTTATCGGTGCATAAAGAGATATATGTTTATTACCTAACTTTGGCGATGTTGATTAGGTATCAAATAGTCTCAACTTTGGACTATGAATATCCTAGTCCAAAACACTATTTTGAACTGTTCAAATATTCACGTACTTGATAAATACTTTCTTAGACCTCACCATGGTCCATGCCTTTCACCCTGCAGTGTACCAAACCGTGACTTCCCAGATCCAAAGACGCATACATAATATGGTCTCAACTCAATGTAACAAATTTTATGGCTCTTTCTCTGGTGTACTCTTTGACACTTTCAAGTTCACATAATATGATGAATATTAAAGTGCATAATATTTTTCTTAACCAATAATTTATGCACATCATTCAAATAGATACAAAAATTATAAAAATAATAATAAAGTATATAGGTAATCTTTTATCCAAGATCATTGAATAAAAAATAATACATACTTTTACTTTAATTTTATTATTACTTTATATATTTCTTTAAATTAAAAAAAGATTACATCGAACAAAGTTATTCCCTCCACTAAAAATAAAATCATATTGAGTGTAAATCCCTAATAAGAGGGATATATTTTGAGATATAATATGAAAAAGTAGTATATGTTTATATATTAATTTAATATTACATGCATAATGTATAATCAAATATAGATAAAAATAGGGATGTTACATTGATAAACTATCACGGTTAAAAAATCATTAAATAGAAATCAAATTTAAAGACAAAAAATAATTAGTTGCTATATTGATTAAATTATATACTATTTTATAGATTAATCAAATTATTAGTATCTAAATTAATTTTTATTATTGATAAATATTTTTTAAATTAGTATTTAATTAATTATCAAAATTTTAATTACTAATTATTTAAATTTTAAAGTTAATAGTTAATTAAATATTATTTTAAAAGTTATTTATTAATAATAAAAAATAATTTAGATATCAATAAAAAAAACTCCGAAATTTATCTAGTAAATTAATATAAATTTAAATATTTTTTATTAATAAATTTATCATAAATTATCCCAAAGCTTAATTACGTAACGTTTCATGTCTTTCTCATATTTTTGTGATTAATTACGAGGCTCTTCATTATTTATCGTAATTTGTACTTTTCACTATTTTAACAAAATAAAAATAAAAATGTATGGTGTCGTGCATCTTTCTGCGAAGTTGGAACTTAAGAAAAAGGATGAGGAAAAGAAAGCAGGGAGAAATAGAAAGAAGAGAAAAAATGGGTTCAGTAATTTGAATTTCGAATAATTAATTACGTTATGTTTTTCTAATTATATTTAACCTTATAATTGATTTTGTGGGTTTATTTTTTTTTTTAAATTCCAATATTTTATTATTATGAAATAAGAACAATAAATAAATGATAAAAGTATTTTCTTAATATTTCTTTCTATTTCTCTTTGACCAAATCATGTTCATTTTAACTCAGGTTTCTTTTCTTTTCCTTTTCTTTGTTTTATATTCCTTTCTCTCTCTCACATTACCTATTTCATTGTTTTTTTCTACCAAATGAAGCATGAGAGTGCTTGATACTCCAACTATTTAAGTGGTAGGTATCACATAAACTTGTTTTAAACATGTGTTCGAAGAATAGTCAAACACTTTATGTACTAAATCATTTTCTTATCTTTCTAACTGGACCGCATTACCAACTTTTTTATTATTCATTTTTTGTTTATAATCATTTTTTTTTATTTATTTATCTAAAAATTTATTAATCCTTCTTTAAAAAAATCAATTAAAAACACACAAATTCATAAATTATTAAAATTTAATTAAACTTTTATATTAGTACAAGTATATAATAGACGTGGACCAATATTGCATTGATCAATTTTAAATGTTGAACTTTGGTATTATTCATATATAGACGAAGCATCCTCAAACTAGGTCTTGTTTGAATTTATCTATTAGTAAAAAATATATAAAATAATAGGAGAAGTCTAAGCCACAGAAAGCTACAGCGAAATTTCGTGTAGTATATAATATTTGTGGACACATCACTCAAATAGTAAAATAATAACGTTAGTCATTTCATGAATCAAGTTATAAATTTAAGATCAGAATTTTGTAAAATTCTTTTATGACATAAAATTTAATACTCTAAGTTTTAAATACATTTATAAGAAAAAACATCATTTTTATTTTAAAAGTAACTTTTAATCAATAAATTCAAAAATTAAAAGTTGGGAAGTTTTATAAAACCGTTACATTTAAGCAAAAATTGTCATAAGATTTTAAAAATAATGTAACATATTGTAAAACTCTTTACAAAAAAGTTATTAAGAACTTATGTCAGAAATATTGGAATGAAAATAATATAATTTTATATACAATGGTAATACGACATGGCTTAATGAAGAGAAAAATGGTCAATTGCGCGTGACAATATAATACTATATTAGTATATATTATAATAACCTAACTTCCATTGAAATAATTGTATCGGTTGAACGTGGACAGTTTGAGTTTTTAGGTGAAAGCAAGCACACTTATTGGATGGTCTTTAATTGTTTATCTAGAACACATTTGCCTTCAAATTTTGAAGTTCGTGTATTCAAATACATGTTTTTTTATACTTAAATTTATAATGAATTTTTAATGTGTAGATTATACTATAATTAAAAAATATTATAAACAACAGTATATACAAACATTATATTAAAAAATAATTAGTTATTATAATGATTAAATTATGGATCATTTTAAAGACTAAAAAAATTATTGGTTTCTAAATTAATTTTTATTATTGATAAATAGTTTCTAAATTAGTATCTAATTAGCTACCAATATTTTTGCTACCAAATTTAGAATCTAAATAATTAATAGTTAAAACTTTGGTAACTAATTATATACCAATCTAGAAACTATTTATCAATAATAGAAACTAATTTATAAACTACTATTTTTTTTAGTCTCTACAATGGTTTCTAATTTAGTCATTCTGACAACTAATTATTTTTGGTCTTTAAAATTGATTTTTATTTAATGATTTTCTTTGTAGTGAAGAGATTTTCTTGTAGTGCAGAGATATGTGAGAAGTTTGGGAAATTTATACAAATTTGGAATTAAAGAAAGGGGAAGTTAAAATAAATTAACAAAAAACAAAAATAAAAATTAATATATTATAATTGTAAGTTTACTAGAAATGAATTATTCCTTAATTCACTGTATTTCTTTAACAAAAACAAAGAAAAGTCTTCTGCATAGTGAAAATGTATAAACCTCTAATAATTTGTTACAAGCTATTTTATGTTAATAGTGAAAGTATATAAATCTCCAATAATCGAGTATTTTTTGTAGGGCTACTTCAATCATATAAAGGAGATTTTTTTTAAATATTTATACAAATTAAACTCACGTGAAAAATATGAATGTTTAAAAAAATACTTTTGAATTTTACGATAAAAAATATTCTTAATTAGCTAAAAGCATAAAATCAATCTTAAAATTTAATATTAGCATAATCTTGTGATAATTTTCTTTTGTATTGCATATAATTTATTCATCGTAAATGTAAATCAATTTATATGTTAATTTATTACAATTTTTAACTATAATATAATTTAAGATGAACCATCTTTTTAGACTATACACTTCTTTGGACTTTTTGTTTTAGTTGCTAATACTTTTTTGGCAAATCTTAATTTTTAATCTTTTAAGTTTTATTTTTCTAGGATTAGAATATGCTTTATAAATCACATGATACGTTATTGGAATGTTAGTTTCATTGTTATATAATCTGTTAACATTGTCATGTTAGATATTAAAAGAGTTAACAAGTAAAAGATTCAAAACCCCAGCCAAAATATTGATTAAAAACTAAAAGTTAAAAAAAAATTATAGAAATATTTATCCTGTTTAAAACACAGAGTAAATATGAGTTTTTACCATTTACAAAGAGATCATTAATAATCCAGCACTGTCATCAAGAAATTTTAATCGTGAAAACTTATAATTTTTCTTGATATGGAATTAGTCTAATCACAAAGTTGTGTTCATGATGATATCCATGTGTGCTGGTGACGCGTCTTTCACGTTTTGGATCAGCCATGATTCTGTAGATACAAATTGATTGTAAGAAAGAAATTGTTTGAGTAAGATGTAATTATAATTTTTAAAGTATTTAGATTTGAGATAATTAATTAATAAATTAAAAATAATTCTATATTAATTACGTGCATGCTTATATAAAATATGTGCATGATGGATCCTAAGAATCATTTTGAAAGATTATGACTCATGATTCATAGATAAAGGGACTCAAAAGAAAACAAATCAAAGCAATTGATTGTTAGGAATAAGTTCTTTTTTAACTTTTTAGCAACATCTTGTAGGTTAAATCTTTTTCAAATCCTAAATTTTTAACTTATCCAAGAGTTATAAAGCTCATTAAGTTTTATATTTTCCCAAAAATTAAAAGTCGATTCCTGTATTATATTATTTATATATAATTTTTAATAAATATATTTGTTCTTGATGGGATGTAATAAAATTCTTAACGGTGGATGTTTGAATTATGCGAGTTTGACTACCTTTTCTATGAAGGATTGTTGAGTTTTACTGATGAAAGTTGAGTGATGGTGCACTTGTAGAAGATTCTTCAATATTTAAGTTAGTAAGAGCTTTAGAGATTATGTGAGTGAAAAGTAAATGAAAGTGTTGAGGTTGAATGAATACTCTCTCGAGTAGTTGATATTCGTTATAAAAAATTATTTGATTCTAGCGGCATGTCGGTCATTCATTTTAAGCTATATCTGAGTTATGCGGATTCTATAGGTGGTTAATTATCCCTATCATGGATGGATATTAACTTCTTAGTATTTTTCGGTATTAGGTAGTACATAAGTCCCCCTAACTCGATAATTAAAATGTAATTGAAGTGGTAATTGTTGTCATTAAAAAATAATCAAAACAATAATATTGTTGTGTTATAATGAGAGAAATAAAACCCCAAGAGCTTTAATCAGGAATTTAATGAAGGGTTTTCTTTTTCTAATGATGAGTTATATGGTTTCGAGGTGTCATGTTCGTTTGACTGTTGACGTTTCACAAAAGAGTTACCTTGGGAAAACACATTGCCCTAGATGGATGTAATGCTTCTTTTTTTGCGATTGTCTTTTTTATCATAGTGTTTTAAACGTGAGTTTCAAATGAATCAATTTCAAGAACTTACTAAACCTAAGAGAAAACACTTTGTTATTTTCTTTGCTTGCTTGCTTCTGCTGGTGTATGCGACGTAGCGTTCGGTTCTTAGCTCATGCCTTTTTGCCTTCATTCTTCCCTACTTTCCCCACATTTGTTATTCTTTCTTTTTTAGGTATGTCTACCTCTTCCACTTCTTCTAATCCTTTCTATTTCTCTACGAATAACACTTTCATGAGCAGAGAGATTGTTTCCATAGGAGAATATCTCTCAATGAGTTGTACTATGACTCATTCTTTTAATGAGATCGCTCAGAGAAAATTATTCCTAAAGTCATCCCTGCCATGGCGATCGTCGCGCTGGCGTCTGCCACTATGTCAAGGATGAAAAGGATATTACCATTCTAGATAGGCAGGAAGCCTCCTCCCAAGATTTTGGGGAGACCTCTGAGCCAAACATGGCCAAGAGGGTAAGGAAGGACAAATTCCTTCAGATCTCTAATCCCGAGTACTCATAGGTACTTGGTGATTCCTCCTTTAGTGTGTATTCTAACGCAATGGTCGAGTTTATTGTGGAAAAACCTTGCACTAAGAGTGATTGACTACTCATGAAGCCTCAATTAGATGTTGGGGACTTCACCTCGGTCTACGAGTACTTTTTTCAAAGAACTCAATATTCAATTTTCTCTTTCTTGCTTTAAGTGGCATATGCTCACTCTCATGAATGTGACACCAAAGTAGCCACATCCTAATAGTTGGGCCCTTTTGAAGGCCTTTCAAGTACTCTGCACCTACCTTCAAAATCAATCTTCTATAAATACCTTTATGTATTTTTACCAAATCAACAAATATTGTAGAGGGTTGGTTGAGTTTCATTGAATGAAGCCCGACATAGTCCTCTCTTTATTATATATTCTTCTTAGTTTAAAAAATAAAAATAAAAAATCAAATTAAGATGTACACGGTAATACCAACATACATGACTCTTTTTCTACCTCAACTTTACACTTAGATAACCTTTACATTGACAAAGACTAGATAAGTTTAACTCTTGTGTCGAGTATTTGTTCTCTCCCAAAGAGAGAATAGATATAAAAATAATAAAAAATCTTCCTCGACTGATTAGCAATAGGGCCCTCCTTTGCGTACCATCCTTGTGCCTGGTTCATGGGTAAGACTCTGCATACTGTTTAATTTATTGAATTTTATCTATAGTGGGAAGGTCATCTCTCTCACCCCGCATGATCACGTATCCATATCGACTACCGACTCTAATTTGATGTGACACTTCAACATGCAAACCAACTAGGTCTGAGAAGGTGGTGGCTTCTCAAACAAATGTGTTGTCGAATTGCACAATAAAAATAATTTTTTATTTAATAAAACATGTAACTACACAATATTATTATTTTTACTCAAAAATGATTTTATAACTATTCTTACGAAATTACATATTTTTTTTATTTTTTTAATAAAATAAATATACTAATAGGCGAATACATGAATTTTTGTTGTTATACCCTATCCATGAGATTTGGATTATCAATATTTAATTTATATAATAGATATCTTTTGGTCCATACAAATTGGGCTAGTAATATTTATTTTATAATAACCATAAATTAGTATAACAAACTTAACTGTTTAAAAATAGAAGTATATTCTTAATTATCATAAATCTCGAGATTTATTCGCAAAATTCAACATCAATTATAAAAACACATATGTCAAACTCTTATACCTATAAATACAAATCCTAACAATACTTGATATTCACTTACTACTCTGATATCATTATCCTCGTATTAACTTAAACACTAAAAAATTATCTTAACACGTGACCTTCTAATGTTAAAGTTCAACAATCCAAAAGAAATATGGATCTTCACCAACACTTCAAATTCAACTTATCAAAAGTCCAATGTCAAATTCAATAAAAGCAAATAAAAAATTAGTAAAAACAGCTTTGAGCTTTGTGTCCACTTTTTTACAATAATAAAAAACTGAATAAAAGATTTGATAATCATAACAATTATTAAAATAAAAATAGTCAATAAAATTTATATTGAAACCATAAAAAGTTACACATAAAAACGTATTCCGTAATTTTTCATGATAATTAAATTAATAAAATTAGTTATAGATATAAAAAAAAAGATATGTAAAAAGAAATACCTACCGCGTGATATTTATGCAAAAGCATTAATTGACAATGAACGAGTTAAACGTGAAGAGATAAAACACAAATCGTGGGCGCATTTATGGTAGTGAAAAACGCAGTCATAAATTGGACCAACAAAACAAACCTAAACGGAACCAAAATGAAACCGTTTCGTCGCCGTTTAGTTTACCGCGCAAAAAAAACACGTGGTGGAGAAAAAAATAAAAAACTATAATAATAATAAATAGATAATAATGGGCAACAATAAAAAAAATTTATGAGGGAGACTTTGGGAAAACAAAAAAAAATGGGACAGCGTGATATGTTAGGAGACAGCGGCAAGAAAAGAAAAGAACCGCTTTTGAAAAACCCCACATATTCCTCGTGCTTCAATTTTCCACCTCCTTATTAAAAAATAAAATAATAATAATATTATTATTATAATTATTTTATTAGACCAATTAAAATTTGTTATCATTGGTTATTTATAAGACGAAGGGGAGACAAAGATTATCATTACATCTTAGGACTCTCTCTTCCTTTGTAAAACAACAACCCTCACCGTCAAACCACGCGTTCTCTTCCTCTCTCTCTCTCTCTCTCTCTCACCGAATACTTGTGTTCTTCTTTGTGGCTAGACTCAATTCATCATGTCCAGCTCGTCGGAGTACTCTGAATTTTCCGGCCAGAAACCGGCCAAGTCGCCGGAGAAGTCCAGCTTCTCTCAAACTTGCAGTCTCTTGAGTCAATACATCAAGGAGAAGGGTAGCTTTGGAGATCTCACCCTCGGCATGACATGCAACACCGAACCATCTGGTACGCCTCCTTAGACTCTACAGTTTCTTTTTGGGTTTTTCTCTATGTAATTTCAGTGAAAGTTCTGGGTGTTGTTTAGTTCTGCAGAAAATGTAAGGAAGGGGAAATTTTGGAATTTTGATGGGTACTTTATTAGTTATTCCTTTCATCTTGGTTTGTTTTGAAATGATTTTATTTTAGGAAGGAGAAGCAGCTTGTGGGTCTTTGAAAGTTTTTTTCTTTTTATAAAATGAAAATAAAAAAAATATATTTTTCTTTTGTAGTTTTAGGCTTGAATTTTTTCTCTCAATTCATAGGTTTCTGCCTTTGTTGCTAATTTGTTTCCCTGAATGACTTTTCAAATTCCTAGATCTAACTTATGGCTCCAAATTTGCCCCTCTTATTAGAATGAGAAAAGAGTAAAAAAAAAAAGTGTTGGATTTTAATGTTTGGTCTCTTTTAGTTTCAAAACAAAGTTAATCTGTCAGATTTTTTGCATGTTTTGGAGATTTCTCCTTTTTTCTGATGTGAAATTTTTTACAGGGTCACCTGAGACGTCATGTCAATCTGGTACAACTATGAACTTGTTTCCTACCAAGGAAAACAACGTGACACCAAAGAACCTGACAGCCATGGATTTGCTCTCTCCACAAGCTTCCTATCGTCCTTTAGAGGAGATTCCAACCTTGGTCAATTCCAGGTTGGTTGCTTTGCTTCTTTAATTTGTTGTGAAGTCAATTAACAGTAACCTTTTGTTCCAACTTGCTGAGGAAGAAAATTAGTGAACAATGACTGCATTCCAATTCATAACTGTTACTACCCTTTAGATATGCTATTTAAATCTCCAATTTCTTTTATGGAGTCATTAGAAAACTTGTTTTTGTACTAGTATGTGACAACTTATCTATTAATTCATGGTATGCAGTGCAATTAAGTCTGTGAGCAAGGTTAACAAAACTGCACAGATGACAATCTTTTATGGTGGACAAGTTGTTGTGTTTGATGATTTTCCTGCTGAGAAAGCAAATGAGATCATGTCCTATGCTAGAGGGAAACCACAGAGCCAGAACAATTCTGTTTTCACATACACACAGAGCCAGCCTTCATTTCCTCCTAATCTGGTCAGAACTTCTGCTGATTCAAGTGCTCCAATTATTCCCTCTGTGAATGTTACCAACTCCATCCATGAACACTCTCAAGCATCATCCAGGCCTGTTGTTTGTGGTAATTTCTTAAGATCATTAATACTTTTGAGATGAATGGTTTTATTTAATTTTGGTAATATGGATAAAAAAAAATAATTCTGATCAGGAATTTCCTTTTTGTGCAGATCCACCAATTGCTAGAAAAGCTTCACTCCACCGGTTTCTCTTGAAGAGAAAGGATAGGTATGCACTTTCCACCCAAACAAAGAAAACTTTAAACATTTTGTGCATGTTTGGTATAGGAATATTTTAGGGAAACAATAATCTTTCCATTTTTTCAGAAACTATAGAAATAGAAAACATTCATTTTTTAAATAAACACACAATATTGTATGGTGAGTGTGGTTGTGTATCAGTATATCTGGTTTTCTTTTTGATCTGTCTTGATAATATAGATATTATCAGTGGAAATTGCTTCCTTTTCTCAGAAGTGCAATTAATATCAGAACCTTTTTGTAGTTGTTTTTGCTCAGTGAATAATGTTTCCTTCTATTGTTTTACAGAATTGCCTCCAAAGCTCCATATCAAGTACCAAACGGGGTTTCAGCTGAGTCCATGCCATGGCTTGGGTTGAGTGCTACATCACCTAAAATCTGAGAGCAGCTACAGCATATATAATATTAAGCATATTTTTGTTGTGAAAATGCTAACTAGTCAGAAGTGTTTTTGCCAGAACCCTTCTCTAAGTTCTGGTTATAGTTTTTTCCTGACTAGGTAGCGTTATTACTTTTTTTTGTAATGTTTTACGATGTTTTATGGGTTTCTTGTTACCCCTTTATTTGTCATAGTAATTTGGGCTCTGCTGAGCTGTGTCATAGATCCTAACTATTTGTTAGTTTGCTGCTCTAATTATAGTGATTCAATATATTCATTGTTATATTAAGATTAATCTTTTTCTACTTTTTCTCTCCAATTTTATAATTTGTATTTTTAATTAAATGCGGTTGCCGTGTGTTACGTTTGTTTTGAAGTTTAGATTTATGTTTTAAATTAAAAAAGAAAATTCTAAACGGTTATTTGTCTTTGGAAGTAAATTAAACATTAGCGCAAATTAAACGAAACATTAAAGACAAATTAAACCAGCGTTGAGACGTGTTAAATGTAAAGTGAATTGTTGAAAATTAAAGGTAATTTGATTTGACTTTGTACAATTTTGCGAAATATCGTATCAGATTACATCATGAAATTGAAGAAAATCATTAGTTTTTTTACTATTAAGAAGCACGACAAAGAAGGAGAAATAATAGAAAGATTTTAAGGGAGACTAAGGATTAGAGTATTGTTCATGACTAGTTATTAGAGGAATTTGAGAAAGGCTAGAACTTGATAGTTAACACTTAAGAAAACCTTCGATACTTAACATTTAAGGAAGTCTTCAACATAATTCATGAGTTAGGAGTATTTTTTTTGAACTTTTTAAACTATCACATGTGAGTTTCATGTGTGTACATGGGCTACTTTGAAGAGTTTTTTTTTTCAATAGATTTTTTTTTAATGTCACATGTGCTTCTTCTTTAAAATCATTAAACTTTTTACATGTAATTATTGTATATTTTTAATTTCAAGAAATTACCTATGTACATCCCTAATTTTAGTAGAGTTAACTTTCCAATCACTGGTAAAAATACCTTAAAAATTAAATAAAATTATTTTTGGAATTTTTGAGAGTTTTTGAGAGTTTTTAATTCTTATCTTGAGAAAAACTTTCAAATGGTGAATCTCTTTACATTTATCCTTTAATGCTTGGATTAAAGGTCACATGTTCTTACTCTTTTTCTTATCTTAATCTATTTTTCCTATAGTTTCTTACATGTTCTTGTTTTTACTTTAAACTAATACAAAATAAATGGATTTTTTCATGATTTTTTGTGCTTCCATAAAATATTCTTGTATTTAAATGGAGTTTCTCTTCTCCAACACACATTAAGTTGATCAAGTTCTTTGTTAAGGTTTACATCAATTACAAAGTATATATTGTTTAGTTGATGGAGTTTGCAACCACGAAATCTTAAGTTTTCATGACACATACTCGAGTTACAACTAAATTCAAATGCACCTTAAAGGAGTTTTGTTGAACAGGTTAAGAACTTGATCAACTCAAAGTGTATTGGAGAAGAGAAACTCCATTGAAATACAAGAATATTTGATGGAAGCACAAAAAATCATGAAAAAAATCCATTTATTTTATATTAGTTTAAAGTAAAAACAATAACATGTAAGAAACTATAGGAAAAATAGATTAAGATAAGGAAAGGAGTAAGAACATGTGACCTTTAATTCAAGAATTAAAGGATAAATGTAAAGAGATTCATCACTTGAAATTTTTTCTCAAGATAAGAATTAAAAACTCTCAAAAATTCCAAAAATAATTTTATTTAATTTTTTATGTAGGCCTATAATACATCCCAAAGACGAGGACAAGACCGTGTTAATGACAAAAAAATCAAATTTTGCTATAAAACTTAACATCTTACATCACGATCCACCATTATTGAGTTTTTGATGTTTGAGAATGAGTATAAATCTTTTGAACATGATTTATTAAATCTTTGAAGTTTATGCACATTCGCCACTTATTATTGAATTTTCTTATCATTGCAACACTAAATAACAGTTAGATACTCGATTTTCGAATGTGTTCACCTACTTCAACTTTTCAACCTGTTCTACAATCATTTTTAAAAAAAATTGTGATAGATGACATATATTTATACCTAGCATAATTGTTTTTTCATTTCCCATTCATATGGCATTCTATCATCTCCATCGTTCCTTTTTGTATGGATATCTCCTTCAATTCCTCCATTAGTTGGAGTGGTTGATCTTCAAATGCTACAAGTTAATAGACGACACATGTTTTGCACACACTTTAATAATTTTATTTTACATTAAAAACACTTTTAGTATTTTCAATTATTGTTTTCATTTTCAGTTAATATGACATTTGTTTATTATTTTCGTCATAATTCTTTTTATAGATATTATTTTTAACTTATTTTAGCTTTATTGGATTTTAACTTTTTAGGGATTTAACATAGACATATGATTTACTATACTTTGAGTCTTATGTTATTTTTTACAACTTTTGAAAAGTTAAAGAAAATTTGTTTAATTATTTTATAGTATTCCATGTAGATTTAATTTTTCTTGTATTAATTTGGACTTTTGTCATTGGGCTTATGAACGTAATTTAAGTCCACTTTTTTATGTTTATTTATATATATAGTCTAAATGTACTAATCACATGACAAAAATCGTTTATTTAATTTTTTAGTTTTAGAAATTATCTCTTTCACTCATTCTTTTCCAAATAGCCGAATATTTTTAATTATGTGATTTATCCATATTTGATCTTGAATTTAGTAGTATATATTCTTGCTTGATTACAAGGGAGTGTGTTTAGAATTTTTTTTAGAGGAGGGGTTACACTAAAAAAAAATCATGAAATAGAAACCAATTTTTAGAGACCAAAATAATTAGTTGCAATAGTAACTAAATTAAAAATTATTTTATAAACTAAAAAAAAAAATTGGTTTCTAAATTAGTTTATATTATTATTAAATAATTTTTAAATTGGTATCTAATTAGCAACCAAGGTTTTAACTACCAATTATTTAGTTTCTAAATCTAGTAGGAAACATTATATGTGAATACATAACCCACCAATCTTGAATGATAAAAGGAAAGGGTTGAAACCTTACTTATCAATATATTTACCAATTGTTAGAAGAGTTTTTGAAGGATATAAATGATAGGTTATAAGCTAAATATTTTTTAAAGATTATGTGCATTTTATTAAAATAATATTTTGAAAAAATAGTAAATAAGTTTATTCAAAGGAAATATTATCTAATAAGAGTGGTTGTGAATACATTTATGTCCGAAACCTTGTAAATGTATGTAAGTAAAAAATTAAATAAATTAATTTCCAAGTTGCATAACACATTTATTTATTTTTTAAAATTGAAATCTCTTTTTACCCTTTATTTATAAAATAACAATGGTGAACATAATTATTAGATAATTAGATTTTTGTTAGCATGTTTTCAGAAGTTTAGCTCTTATTATGTGATTGGAGAAGATTTTGTTGAAAGAAGCAAAACTCAATTTTGATGTGTCCGTAGATGTGTAATTTCATTTTGTTATTGATAATTGATTTGAATATTAGGAGAATTTGATTTTCCGATTTACAAAGAGGCTATTCATATCAAAACCTTTTTCCTTATCTTTTAGTTTAGTTTGTTTTTCCTCCGACTTGATAAAAGTGTTTTCTTGTGTTCTTACAAAATTGATGCAGACACACCATATCAAGTAATAGATGGGTCTACTAAGCTCAGTCCATACCATATCTTGGGCTGGGTGCTACTTTGCCTCAAATCTGAGCCCAACTATAATTATATGTAATGTTATGCTTATTTCAGGTCTTTCTTTCTGCACCCCTTTATATTTTGAAATTCCCAAATAGAGGGTGTTTTGTAAGCAAAGGAATAGAAAATTTGGAAGACAAAAAAATCATTCCGAAATATCCTTTTTTCAGAATACATTTTTTTACTTCCAAAATGGTAAGTTCATAAAATGTGTTCTGAAAAAAAAATTCTGAATACGGACTTCCCTTTTTCAGAATGTAATATATATATGTACTCCTCTATTTCATTATGTATTTGTCATTTCCACAAATATTATAAATTACCTTTTTCTCCAATGAACAATGTTTCCAAAAATATTCAGTTACCACCGAATTATCGTCAGAAACCACACATGTTCACTAAAAATGCAACAAAATCAAGAACAAAGAAAAGGAATCTCGCCGATATTTGCTCTCAACAATGTCCATGAAAATTCAAAGAAGAAACAAGGAGAGTGGTCTGCGCTGGCTTTGGGATTTTTAAAAACTCATGGGATTTTTAAAAACTCACAAGTTAATTTTGTAAATCCACATGAATGTAGGGGTGCAAAAAGAAATTGTAGGGATGCAGGAAGAAACATCCCTTATTTTATTGTGAAAATATTTGTCAGTCAAAAGTGTTTTTTTTTTTTCAGAATTTTTCACTATTAATTTTTTTGGCAAATTACTAAATACACTTACATAGTTACTAAGAACACCCCTTCCACGTTTTTATCATTTTTCACCAAAGTGCTCTTTCCAGAAACTTCATAATGATATAATATACATTAAAAAAAATGATTCTTAGATAAAATGAGTTGAAGAAGATAAGAAAACCCTAAACCCTAAACCGAAAGTAAGAAGAAAATAAACAATTTTGTTTACTAGTGTGAGAAGAGAGAAGGCGTGGCAAGTGATTCTTAGATAAAATGAGTTGAAGAAGATAAGAAAACCTTTGGAATAAAGAAAAAGGGGAATGTAGAAAGTAAAGAGGTGGAGTGTATTTAGTTAGTATTTATGTTAGGATTTGCGGCCTTTGAGAACTTGTTACTTCTATACTTTCGATTCCAAATGTAGTTTAAGGTTATTGCTATTTTCTTAAATAACTTTTACTAAACAATCTTACAGTTTTTGTAAATACACTTTAATAATTTTTTTTTGAGTTGAAGACATATTGAGAAGAAAAACGTATTTTATTAAAAAGTGAAAACATGATATTTTTTTTCCAACTTTTTATATGATTAAAATTACATTTTTTTTTTTAATGGAAGTTGCATAACAAAAACAAACTTTAAATATTTTAACTGCAGTACATTTTATTATTATCTTAATACTTTTTCTTAATTTATATTTTTCGTAAAACAAAAAGTATAAATCTTTGGTTGCGTAAACTTTTGCTTTATTAAAGGACATTTTAAGAAGAAATAATGGAATTTGTATAATCTAGTACAATTAATTGATCCTTAATATTTGTGAATTCAATATTTTGTATTATCTAAATCAAAAGTACCAGTATCTCTTGATATTAAATATAAGAAAATTAACTGTTTTAACATTGATTAAAAATAATAGTTAAGTACATTTAATATTCTTGAAATTAATGCTAAAGTTAAATATAAATGTATTTTTAAAAATTGTAGCATTAAATATGGTTTAGAGAATTGAAATTGAAATATATTTACATTTAAGCCCATTTAAACACTCTTTTTCTTAAATTTAATATTAAATTAATTACTTATTAGACATTCCTATCTTACGTGAAAAGTTGTGCTATTAAAGTCAGTTATGCTATACTTTCTAGAGAAAACCTTGTTCATTATTGGGAATCGGAATAAGTTTAAAATTATATATATTTTGTTACTCTTACTTTTTTTAAATACAAAACCTTGATGAAAGAATTATAAAATTTTAGGTTGAATTCATATTCATTATTTAACTTAATATAATTCATAAGTTTTTTAAGGAAAAAAAAACGCAAATGCAACATTAAGTCAATATCACTAAGTCAAGAAGAACAACCGCTCTAACTTTAGATGGAAAAATAACAAAAAATATTTATTAATATTAATATTATTAACTCATAAATTAAAAAATTATCAACACTAGTGATAGTGTAAAGATTGAGAAAAATAATATTGGCAATTTAATATTTTATTATTAAAGTTAAAAAAATATATAAATAGAAATTCAGTTATTCGGGTTTTATTTTAAAAGAAACAGTATCTTTCTAAAAATTCATTTTTCTTTTCCTATGCTTTCTCTCTAAGATTCTGATATCTTCACTCATCAATTTTACGATTGGAGTTCGCCTTCAGACTTCTGTCAGTGAATACTACAAGACGATCAAAATCTTTAATATAATAAGTTCATATTTGCTCTTCTCTTTGAGTTAAATTTCGAACTTGGTAGGTTTGTCTCTACTCAGGCTTTGCATGTCTTTTAGCTTCAGGATTAATCTCTGTTAGCTCAAGGTCCTAGTGATATAGTTAAATTTTTTTATCAAGACTTTGTGGTGTAGGTTAAGTTATCCTTAAACTTTTGGTAGGGAGCATATGCTCAAGTTCAAGTAAGGGGAGCTAGTTTTAATTGTAAATAGAACCCTAAGTTAGAAGATTTGGATGTGAGGGTGACGTGGTCACCAGTTCCAAATTTTATTACAAGATTGATTGTTTATGATTTTGATAATAAAATGTGAATATGTTGATTTTGATATGGATGATTTATGGTAGATGCTTTAGTTTGAATCTGAAAAATTGGTTGATTTGTATAGTTGATATAGTGTAAATTACTTTTGAAAGGAAATGAGTTATTGAATTTTTTTTGTTTAAATATGAATGATGAAATTAGGCCAAAATTTATGTAGATTTCTCGCTCAAATGAGAGGGAATCTTGCTCAGGCAAAAATGAGATAAATTATGAAGGTGCTCTCGAGTTTACTCTTGCTTAAGCAAGAGTATTTTCGCTTTGGCAAGATCTATTCTCGTCCAAGCGAGCAAATTTTCGCTCAAGCTAGACTCTGTAAGAAAAAAAAATTTAAACTTAAAATTTTTATTTTTGCTTTTGAAATCCTAGTATATTATTGCTTATTGTTTTTAAGTGGAAATTATAAATTTTATTTAAAATTATGATTAAAGGAATTTAGTTATGTGTTTAAGTGAATTTTGAGATATATTTGGAGTGTTGAAAAAGTTTAAATTATGATGTGATTGAATGGTGTATTAATGTGTTACATGAGGTATGGAATGGTGTGAAAGTGTGATCGAAACATAGTATTTTCAGGAAAGAAAATACCGTGTTGAGATTGTTATTAGGCTGTATTGATTTGTTAGCTCCCATTAATGAGACGATCTTGACTCTACTGATATAATAGAATCACATAGATGAAGTTATTCAGTTCGTGAGAGTTGAATGAGGTTTATATGACTTTGTCTGCAGTTTGAAAAATAATCTGGTCTTTCAGGTCATGAATTTATCCTGTCATATGAGATAATAAGATGATGAGACATTGAAATGTTTTTGTGATGGTTGTGTGGATTCACAACGAGTAGTATGACAAGTGCATGTCTCAAGATGCTAATTTCAATACACAAGTCTTCCGAAAGTAGAGTAAAGTGTCTATGTGTTGTGAGTCCGTAGAAGTTTGACATAAAAAAATGAATTGTAAATTTTGACAAACACTTGATGGTTACGTGGAAATGCATGAGAATTGATGTTTTTATGTGGATGTTTAAAGTTATATTTATATTATAATTTTTTTTTTAAAATAGCTAACTTATCCTTTTCTTTGTTTTGTAGTTGTTTTCTTTGATCTGTGATGATCGTGTATTTACACGGGAGCAGATCATGTTACAAGTGATAAAGCTCTTCAATGAGAAGTTGAATGACGAAAATGTTTATTTTGTTTTAAATATTTTTTTAATTTTATATAAATATTTAAAGTTTCATGAAGAAGAATATGTTTTGAAGCACTATGAAAGAGTTGTAAACATAATTTATGTTTATATATTTATTTTAATATTTCATACATATTATAATTATTAGTTATAATAAAATAGGGATGTTATAAATAGTATTTTGTGAATAAGTTTGATGTTAAATACTTAATCATATACTAATATATTATAAATATTTTTTTTTAAGATACAATTTTAAATAAGTTATTTTAAACCCGATATTAAAATAATTTATCTCGTACTAAACTTGATGATATTCTAATGACCAAACACCACAAATCTCATGACTTCCAATACAATAATTTTCAAGTTCACAAAATTTATAAAAGTTAAATATTCAATCACCTTGCCTATTTTTTTTTTATAACTCTAGTTATTCTAGTTGTATCATGGTAAGAATGGTCCAAATATTAATTGGAAGATGATTTTAAGAATATTTATTTAATAATTATTATGAAACTTTTGGGTGGTTTGTCAAATACAATTCAACTAAGAATATATTCCAATGATATGGTAAAAAGATCATGTTATTCCTCCATTTCCAAACTTATTAATTTTTATAAAATAAAATGCTAACTAGGTATTCATATTAACAAATAACTCATCAATTAGTGATCCAAAATAAATCTATAATTCTTTTGAATGAGGATCGTCTTCAAAATGTGAAGAATAATTTCAAAACTTTACCAGAACATTTAATAAACAAGGATTGAGTTGCAAGATGATAGAAAAACCTCTTACTATTAGTAGGAAGCACTAATTGCAGGACTTAGCATATAACATAACGGAATTTTTTCCCAAACATTAAGTTTTTATATCTTCTTCTAAATAGGATTCACGCTATAAATGTGATTGAGAATCCATTTATAAGTTGAAACTACTATGCAAATACTTTGAAGATTTTCCTTCCAAATCACACATCATTCTAAAGGGTTTTCGAGGGATGTCAATGTTATTAATGGTGTTGAATTTTAATGATAGTTGTTTTAGACTTTTTTTATGTTGATTTTACAACCATGAATTCAAGTGACACAAAAAGTATACCAGTTAAATAATAACTAACATAGTAAGTTTTACTTAATATGTCACGTATGACCTTAACTCACAAAGAAAGTTGGTTTTACACTTCTCTTGAAATCTTTCGGCCTTTGGTTAATTGAGGTTTTTCAGATTGCCACCATGTCCTTCTTGCCTTTTTGAAGTTTATTTTCTCCATATCTTCTTTAGTTGATCAAGATCCTATCCTCCTAGACTCCACATCAAGTGACCATCAAATCTAGGAGATCAACCAATTCTATGGAGATGTTCATCACATTTTAAGTAAGTGTTCTTTAAGTAAGTTTTGGCAAAATCTAATAGGTAAAATTGTTGCTTAAAATTTTCCTTTCCAAGTGGCTTTTTTTTCTAGTTTTTTCTTTGCAATGTTGAAGTATTTTGTCATATTAAGGTGTAATCTTATGCAAATTTCATATTTATCATTTTTAGTTTGTCTTTTTAAATTTCTTAAGTTTTGTCTTTGGGTAATTCTCACCCAAGTTAAAATTTTCGCTTAAGATATGAAAAAAAAAAACTTAAAAGGTATCTATTGGTATTTATTTAATGAAATGCACATACTTGTGTGTGTTTGTATAGAAAATATTAAATTAAGGTTATAATTGGTTTCTTAAATTTTATTAGATGAATTATATTCTATGATATTACGAAGTGGACTTTAAGCCTAACTCAACCCCATAAAATCGGTTCATAGGGTTGAGGTTTGTACCCACTTATATACAATGAAAGGCTCTAATCTCTAGTCGATGTGGGATCTCCAACACCCCCCCTCACGCCGAGACTGCCAACTCGTGCGTGGGACTATATATTTTGGGTGGTCCGATAGCGGCCCGATAGCGGGTGGCACGATAGGCCCAACACAAACACTCGTTAGGATAGGCTCGAAATG
>Ga0123342_1002905_pt1 | contig 28106 bp, 19 predicted proteins | sample Turbeawhitnodule_FD_89960 | JGI IMG/M metagenome (GOLD analysis project Ga0123342, IMG submission 89960) | Root nodule microbial communities of legume samples collected from Mexico - Turtle bean Mexico white nodule | ecosystem: Host-associated > Plants > Roots > Nodule | place: Mexico: Nepantla... | reverse complement strand
TTTGTATGAAAGTCAAATATAAACACTTTATGCTAGGAGTTGTAATTTGAGTTATAATTTACTTTTGGTTTGCTTTTAAATTTTCGGTTTTTAAATTTAGAATTATGAGTTTCTTATAGATTTTTTCAACAGTGTATACCTGTGACCTGTGATCATTGTCTATGTGATATCTTGGTATTAATGTATTAGGTACACGAATATATTCAGGTGTAGACTTGAAATTATGTCTAAAAGCATGTATGGAAAGATATAAAATAAAGGTTATATATGTGTTTTTGTACATTTTAATATCTATATTTATGAGGTTGTTAGATAGATTCTTTATTGAGTCTCACTTTATGAATTACTTTTTTATTTATTTAGAGTGTTTTAATATATATATATATATATATATATATATATATATATATAAAAGAATCACATTATTATATATCTTTCTAAATCATATATATATATAATAATTATTTTTTATAATATCTTGTTAACACTAAGGTACCAAAATAATTACGGGACACTCTTAATTTTCTATAAAATATTAAATCCTTTTTTTTTAATTTCTCCATAAAACATGATTTTCTTGAAATAGTTAATAATGCAGTAATAGAAATTATGGAAAAAGAATAAAAATGTAGTTGAAAATAATATAGAAATGGAAAAAGAAGTTGAAAATAAGAGAAATGGGAAATGAAGCAAAGGCACACAATAGTTTTATAAAATCAATCACAATCCACATGTAAAGCCTGCATCCTTGCCTCTCTCAAAAGAAAGGAACATGTTGAGCACAAACCCTGGTTGATTCCTGCAAATCACCAGTATACCAGCTCAACTAAGTTACTTCAAACTGAAACTTCTTTTGGGTAGAATAGAGCAAGATCATAGGTACTGTACCAATGATTAATAAAAGATAATATGTATTCTTCCAATGGTAATGTTATATCTTCTTAGGAATCTTCCTAGTTCTTTATAAACAAAGTATAAGCAAAGAAGGACCAATTAAAAGATGTTGAAGGATGATTTAGAATCATTCTTCTTCCAAGGCATCAAAACATCAAGTCATAGAAACTAACTTGTAGGACAAAAATGCATGTCTGTACTTTTCATTCTGTCAGTTCCCACAAGAGATATCCGGTCATCATAGACCTCCATGTTTCCAAATGCATTTGTAGCAGGAGGACATTCCAAAGCAGCTTCAAGAATTCTATGGTGTATCCCATGAGAATCAATAGAGTACCCTCCTTTATGATAATGTCCAGCAAGACATACCTTAACACAGTTGTATCTATGTATCAAGTTCATTACTTCATCATAGTTCCACAACAGTCCCTTCTCACTTGCTGCACCAGGATCTAAAGGCAGATGGCAACAAACAACCACCTTCTGCTTCTTTTTTGTTGCCTCCATGAGAACACCATCCAGCCATTCCATCTGTTCATTTCCAATGGCTCCGTTGAACATGAGAAACCTTCTTTCAAGCCCCTCCATATCTGTTGGACTATTTTTATTTTCATTTGGATTCTTCTCCCTCAGGATTTTCAAGGCCTCCAATGCTTTTGGATGATCTTGGGGCCAACCAATGGCACTGATGTCATAACCATCCAGAACTACAAACCTATATTCAGGCACTGGTGAGAAATCATAGTATGCACGGCCATCAAGAGTTTGGATCTTCAATAACGAAAGTAACTTGCTGCGAGGGAGATTGTATAGGCAGTGATTGCCAATCATATGATAAACAGGTCCCCCCCTGAACACCTCAAATTCGTCCACAACTTTCTGTACAGTACTAAGAGATTGATCTTTCGGACAAAACCCATCAACAATATCTCCAAAATTAATCACAAACTTATGCTTCTGATCAGTGTTCCATTCTTTAACTGCTCTCTGCAACACAAGAATACTGTGCCTATAATACCGTGGAACACCAAGGAATGAGCGACCATCAGGAATATCAGCATATTGGACATCAGAAATCACTCCAAAAGAAAAAAGTGGCTGTGTAGTAGCAAGTCCATTAGAAGAAAGCACCATGTCTCTCTACCTGACCCTGTCATATACATTCAACATTTAAAGTGATCAAAGTAGGCATTCCAAGAGCAATCTTATCTAAGGTCACACAAACAGGAAAAGGTTATCTCCTTCTCAGCCTCAGAAATCATTCAGAGAATTAGAAGAGAGAAAATACACAGAACAAACAAAAAACAAGCGTGTTTTTGGGTTGCTAACTTGGCTTGTTTTAAATTATCTGAATCCTGACATTTTCTTATCAAAACAAGAGTAGTTTCATCCCCCTCCCCCTTGCATAGGGCCAATGACTCTAATGAATGAAAGCCAAAGCAACAGGCATATGAGATGAACAAGCTCTCTTTTCTTTCCCATTTGCATGAATGCAAAGCAAAGTTGAGGTCCCAACTCCTGAGGATGATTAGGAAGGGGAGTTTCAGAACTTACTCTGAGTTTTGGAAAGATGAAAAAAGGTTAGTGGCTAAAAAATACGACGAAGGAAACAGAGATAAGCTTTTCAATTCAACGAATTAGGGTTCGTCACCACATAATTCAGGAGAAACTGCGGTATAAGAAACAAAAATAGGTTATTGTCGCAGAAGCAAAAATTTGAATTTGAATAATTGTATTTTGAATTCTTATTATCTGCGAACTGCAACAAAGTCATCAAACCATGGATTTTATTTCCGGTTATCCCGTAATTGTATATGGTATTAGATTAAGGTTCAAGCTTAACAGCATTATTTGCAATGTCTCAAGAAAAAAACGCCACAGTTAAGCACAATTCAGCTATAACAGGAAAACCAGCTGGTAAAAATGGCTATATTGAGTACATTGCCTCAAGGATTTTGGTTTAGCCATAATGTTGAATCCATTTTTGTGCATTGGATTAAATTTTAGTAGAAGAATGTTTACTTAACAATCTAGACTTTGAATAAATGTGAGGCAGCACTGGATAATCTATTAGACATAGCTTTGGAGATTGAGATACCCAAAAGCCCCAAATTGGATTAAGAAAATGAATTGCTTTTTTGAAAGAAAGAAAGAAGGAAGAAGTTGGTTTGGGACAGCGAAATAAGGTGAGAGAGGGATTAGAGGGACGTACAGATTAAGTGGTTGTTGAAAACGCAGAAGCTGCAAAACGCAACGCCAATAGAATGAGTTGTTCCGGCTTAGTTGTCCGACATATAGAACTGGTGTTAAGCTATTATTATACATTAAATAATAAATAAGCACGTTAGTACATTCACAACTCTCGCTCATTCTCCTGGAACATGCTCGCCTACTTTCACACACAAAATAAATTCTAAAATTATTCCCTTTACATGGAAATAAATAGAAAGTGAAATAAATATATACGCAATAGTATTGAATTTGAGTAATCTCCACCAAATCTATACATTCATTCCTCATATAATTAGTGTAAACATGTTGAAAGGCTATCCTGACCTCTCTATATTTAAAATAATAATAATAATAATAATTGTGGGGACATAATAAAAACAATGATTTGTGGTATGGTGTATTATAAGATTATGAAAGCGATTTAGAAAATACAATAACATTGGAAAAGATAAATAATAATTATAATAATAGTTAAAGAAGTAAAACAACATACATAAAATATAAAATTAATGAAATTATAGATAACAAAAAATATCAATCATGTCAAATATGGATCTATATACCATCAGAATCATCTTATCATTATCATGGAAGTTATTATCTCATCCTATTGTGCATAGACACTGCTTGCTGGGTGACCTGGGGTGAATTTTTGTTGGAAGGCACCGCTGCTGGTGTGTCTTTTGTGGGTGCACGTTTTTGTTTTATGATTTTCCATGTGCTTTTCTTGATTTTTGATTTTTAACAGGATGTCTGCTGCATCTGCTGGGTTCCAAGATATTCCCTTGTCTCAACTTTTATCTCCTTGTATCAAGGGTAACCTGGTCTTAATAGAGATTGCTTTTGTTAGTCTTGAAGCTTGAAATAACCACCTTCATGGAGGGATATCTTGGCTAAAGGTGATTAGGCGATTACTCACTTGGATCTATGAAAGAAGTTGAATCTTGCTTGAAGCTCTCTTGGATAGTGGAAAATGAACCCTTATGAATTCGAATTTGCCTTCCTTGAGGATATGAGAAGGGTATTAGATGTAGGTTCTTGCCAATTCTCACCTGGATTCTCAAGGGTTATTGCTTGGTCTAAGAATTTTGTCTCTTCAACTACGAAGATCACTAAAGCACATACTTGAGTTAAGATCCATGGACCGTCTTTGGAGTATTGACAATCTAAAGTCATCTTCTCTATAGTCAGGGGCATTGGCACAACTTGGGCTTTGGATGACAACATTATGCAGAAATCTAGAGTCAGGGGCGTTGGCACATCTTTGACTTTGGATGACAGCATTATGCAGATATCTAGAGATTTCTACGTTAAAGTTTTCATTGACATAGATTTGACTTCTTGTTTTCATATGTTGAATTCTTCTTTGTCAAAAGAATTTCCAAGACTCAAAAGATGATTTACTGTGTGAGTGTGAGTGAACCGTTTTTGCACTTCAACAATGGTTTCACCCTTCTGCATTCTAAACATCTCATACTCTTGTATAAGATGTGTGTTTTCTTGCTCTCTTCACATGATTTGTTCCTTCATGAGTCACCTCAAAAGTGTCCTACATTTTCTTTGCAAACTCACATTGAGATACCTGAAAAACTCATCAGAACTTAAAGCAGATGTGATAATATTCTTAGCAATGCAATCATATTGAGTTTTCTTACTCTCTTGCTCAATCCATTGAGACCAAGATTTTTTTAGAAATAACTTTTTCATCTTCAACCATAGGAATAAAAGGTCCATTTTTAATTGCATTCCAAATGCCTTTATCAATATATTCAACAAAGATTTTCATTCATACCTTACAAAATTGGTAATTCACACCACAACACAGTGGTTGTCTGTTTATAGAAGCACATTCCCCAAAGGTAGTTTATCCGCCATCAATTCAGAAAATTTGATCAACTTGAATATCTTTCAAGAACCTACCTCTTGATGACAATTATTAGAATTGTAGGCCTTAAACAAAAGGGGGTGAATTGTTTTTGAACATTTTTCGAAAGTTTTGAAGGTATGAAGAGAATCAAAGAAGAATCACAACCAAAGGAATCAAAGAATGCAAGGTAGAAAACAGTTTTAGTTGAATTCCAGAAATTCAACCGGTTGTTTTTGCTTTGCGATTCAATCGGTTGTTTAATTTTATACTGGTTCACTCTTATACCAAGAGTTACATCTAGTTCCCAAAAACCTTTGGTATCCACTAAGCAATCAAAAACCAAATTACAAACACACAACCACTAAAAAGGTGATCTTGATCCCCTCAAGAACACACACTTCCTTTGGCACACACAATCACACCACATATAAGAACACCCTCTGACTATGTGAACACAAGTCCTTACAGAAATACAATTGAAGGAAGAAATATGATTGATCACACCTGATACAAATCAAATCAAAGTACCCAGCAAGTCCTACTTCACTCTTAGAGAAAAATCCAAAGCCTTAACCAATCTTGGAGAAAACTTGATTTCAAAAAACTGATATTGTAACATTTTGCTATGAGCGTATAACAATACATTTTCAATTAGCAGTTAAAAGCATTTATTATTCAACACAAATCAGTTTGAAAACATTTAAAGCAGATTTAACAAACTTAACAAAATTTTGTTAAGGCAGTTAAAAAAACAGTCGGTTGTTTTGTCGAAACAACCGATTGAATTGGTTTGACAGCAAAGTCAACCAAGTTCAAATATGCCAAAACCAGTTTAAAAAACCTTAAGTATGAAACAATCAATTGAAATGATAAAACAACTGGTTGTTTTCTGCTTCTTCATATATAAAACACTCTTTTGAAAATATTTGAGTTAAACCCGCTTTTGGATTCAAACTAAGAGTGAATTAACAAATTCAAATTACCCCAGAACACACCCAACTAAGCTACAAGCAACTCCTTCAAGCAGTACATGGAGATTTGGAGTCATCAAAGCTCTTCTTCAATAGAAAGTCCATTGTTGCATATAAAACAATGGCCTTGGGTTCCAATAGAAGCCACATAACGAAGGGAAACAAACTTGATGTAATCCTATATTGAATCCATGCTTTGTAATTTTTTATATGTTGTGGTTTGATGGATATTTTAAGTGTATTTGTGTTATAAATTTATGTGTATGAGAGATATGTTATTGAGTTTCAAGAGATTTGAGGAAAGAGAGAGATAAAATAAGAGATAAAAAATTAAAAAATTGTTTTACATTCAAAATTGCTTATGGTAAGTCTTTTAAAATAGAAGAATCAATCTCTCCACTCTTCGTCCCGTTAAGTGACCACAAATAAACAAAAAAGTAACGAATCTCTCCACTCTCTTGCTAGTTAGGTGACAACACAATAAAATTAATGTACCAATCTTTCCACAGTTAGTTAAGTGAGAACAAATAAAATAAAATTAACAAATTAAAAAATTGCTTTATTAACTTCTAAAATTATAAAATGTCTAAATAACCAAAATAAATTAATAAAATAAAATATTAAACAAGGATAAAATAGAAAAATATTTAGAGTAGTTAAAGTGGGGAATCCCATTTATATATAGGTATAGATATATGTATAGATTATTATTAAATTTTTGGAGCACTTATTGTTTTTTTACCCATTAAGGCTTTGTTTGTTTGTATGAATGTACTGTTCACAAAGAAAAAAGGTGAGAAAATATAAGTGGTTTGGATCCAAGGTTTTGCAGGGAAGAAGAGGAGGGGATATAATATCCTCTTCCCTCAAAATCAAGAGATGTAGAGGGAAAACCACATCGTGTGTTATTTCTGAATTTACCCTCATTCATCTGCAAGGGTTTTTAATATTAAAAAATAGTATTTTTTTATTTATATAAGATGTGGTTTATTTTCTAATTTTATAGTATATATTTAATATTTTTAAAAAATTATTTGAAGTTATCTTTTTATTTAATTTGTTGTTGCGTTTATATTAATATATTTTTTTCATAATTATTATGTTTATGAGTTAGTAATTTATTTGATAATAGTTTTTTATTAAATTATTTTTTATTGTTAGTTACGTTATAATTTTTTTAGAAATTTCTATTTATTTTCATTATTATAGGATTTTTAATAATAAAAAATATCATCTTTTATTTATATAAGATCTGATTTATTTTCTGATTTATTTTTTAATTTTATAATGCATGTTTAATATTTTAAAAAATTATTTGAAGTTTTGTTTTTATTTAATTTGTTGAATACATTTTTTTCTTATTATAATTTTTAAATTATATATATTTATATTTAATATATATTTATTTTCTAATTTTAATTTTTAAATCCACGAAATATGTGAAAGTTGTTTATTTTTAAATTAAAATAACTCATTTCATTATTAACAAATTTTAATAGACAGGGAGAAATTTGTAAAATAACATTTAACAATTTAAAAAAAATTAAAATTTTCTCATAACCATCATATCACTCACAAAACTTCTATAAACTTTCTTCAGACATTCATTCTAATATACCAAATCCAAACAATCTCACTTTTTTCGTACTTTCTTCTCACATCCTCACACATTCATTCCTTCAAATTTTCACATATTTACTCCTCAATCCAAACACACCCTAAATGTTTACCTAGTAAATGCTACCATTAACATAAAAAAATAAAATTCAAAACTTGTAGTTTCTGGAACGTTTTCCTTGATACGTTTCTTGCTTTATAGGTTAAAAAGATAGTTACCAAAATAAATAAAAAGCAGTTTTTTAAGAAAAGAAATAATTATCAAAATGAGTAAGGATAAAATTGTAAAAAAATTACAATTTTTTAATCTCTTTTTATATTAGTGTAAATTACCTAATTAGAATAATGATTAACATAATAAGGAAACAAAATTAGTTAAAAAGAAACAAGTTACAGTAGAGATATGTAAAAAAAAGAGGCACAACAACATTTATAGTGTAATTATTTATCTAATTTTATTTTAGTAAGTTAAAATTTAAAAATTTATATTAACTTTATTGTACACAATTTAAAAATTGAACACATCACAGAGTAGTATCTCTCTTCCATTTCTGCAAGTAAGGATTATAATTTATTAATTGAATGAGAAAGGTCAATATATAGAGACAGAGACGTTATTACACGTGTGTGTTCATTTTTGTATGGTAATAAAAAATAATTAATAGAATTAAAAATTTATTGATATAATAGTTATTAGGGTAGAAAAAAAAAGATTAAAATAGAGTGGCGTTTGAAAAGGGTTACATATACTAGTGTATAGATAATTTAATGTGATGTAAATATAAATGAAAGCAGTTTTATAGTAAGAATAAAAAAAAAGTGAATATATTTGTGATTGAAAAGATTAACTGCCAGTGATAGGGTGATGAATAAAAGAAGCAGTGGTGGAGTGAGATGAGAGCGCGAACAAAAGCTGGAGTACTACAAGAAACAAACAAAGACAGTGGTTTGTTTGCACTTTTTGCAGAGACGATTGAATCGCGCAGGCGAACAACGCAATTTCACCACCCAATTCGTGACATGTAGAGAAACAATAACCATTTTTGTCATTCGCAATCTTCGATTTGCGAATTCCGTTTCGTTCTGCCATGGCGCTGCGAAACGGCAGCAGAAAAATTTCGTTCGAGGTTCTCGGTGTCGATGGCGAATCGGATCCAAGCGAACACGGCCGCAGGAAGCGCAGGCACCGAGCTTCCAAGCGCAAGAAGAAGCTTCTTGATCGCGCGGATTGCGTCGATCCGCATATGACGCCTCTGGAAAACGGAGGAGCCTGCAACGGAATCGAGCTCGACGCTGATAGGTACTGCGCTGGCGGAGGGAGCGTCGTCTACGAGGAGGTGCGTGAGGCGACTGTGTGCGCGGTGGTGGAGGCGCGTGAGTCGGAGAGCGAGGTTCCGACGGCGGTGCGCGGTGGCATCGAGGGGTTTAATTTTGGGAAATTGAGGCAGAGGAACTTCAGTTGTGGGAGTTCCGATGATTTGGCGTTTTCGGTGGTGCGCGATGAGAAGGAGGAGGGTAGTGTGAAGGGGAGTCCGGTGGAGAAACCGACGAACGAGCCTGATAGGAATGTGGCTACGAAATTGGAGACCGTGGAGTCGTTGGACTGGAAGCGTATCATGGCGGAAGATCCGAATTGTGAGTGGTACAATGGTCCTTGCTGTGCATGCATCTCATGATTATAATTGCGATAATTTTTCGAAAAATTGACCCTACAAAAAATGCTACCAAATGTGTTGCAACAAAATTATGCATCGACTTCGAAGGGGAAATGGCTGGAAAAATAGACGTGGGGTTGGTTCTGTGTCCCTACTTGTTATGGAATTGGTGGCATGGCTAATCGGATACTGCAAACGTTGACTGAATAATTCATACATTAAGATTTTAAGTTAGGCTTTGTTGAAATCTCTGAAGTGTAGAAATTTAAGAACAAATGCGGCCACAATTTCAGTAATAGAGACCCTAAAAAATTTAACAGTATAGAAAATTCCAGACAAATGTGACAACATTTGCAATTCCGGAGATGCAAAAAACCTTAAAATTATTGCTGAAATTGCAGTGCCGGACAGTTTTTTGAAAGCTTGCCTGATAGTGAAAATAGATGGGCAGTTTAATCAAGAATATAAGTTTAATCTTTTTTCTTATTAGGCTTCAGCTGCTAATTTATGAATGAGAACTAGGTAAACGGTTTGCGTAGTTCTTTTGACCTGAAGTGATATGTTGCCTGATTTTCTTACCCTGTCATTTTTTTTACCTGTGCCATGTTTTCTTCTTTTCTGCCAAATTAACCTTGCGGTGGTGTGTTTTGATGTCAGGCCTGCTTTCAGTGGAAAAGTCTCCTGTAACATACTTTTTGGAGGAAATGTACAATGGAAATTCTTTACGGAGCACAACAACTCTTGGGAATGAAAAAGAACGAGAAAGAGTTTATGATACTATCTTCCGCCTGCCCTGGAGATGTGAATTGGTATACTTCCTTTCTTTATCAAAAAGGAGAGAAATAAAAAGTACTCTGGTTATATTTTTGTGATGTTATTATCTATGGATACTCCAGGTTGAGCTGCTTGTATTTACTTTCAAAATAACCAGTATAAGTTCACAGGTTTTTGGGAAAGAAAAGTAAAGTTAAACCTTCTACCTAATTTATAGTAGCCAATCTATTTGTGTATTTCTATTAAGGCATTCTACATTTGTTTTGTATCATGAACGTGGAACGCAATTGCAGCTTATAGATGTTGGCTTCTTTGTCTGCTTCGATTCATTTCTTTCATTATTAACTGTTATGCCTGCAAGGATCATGATGGCCATTTGGAGGCTTCTAAAGACAAGGTTAGTCACATTTCCTTAATTTCTTCCCTTGTAATAAAAATTTCGTTGGGAATGCATGTGGGGAATACGGTGATAGATTAATCTTACAGCACCTGTTTCCTTAGTTTAGATTTGTGATGTAAGCACAAAGCAGTGCTTGTATAGTACTACAATCTTAGAGTGCTTCAGATGTCGTCATAAATCTTTGATGACAGAACAAAGTGATTTTACATGAACCACACCCTTCCAAATTAGCAGTAGGTTCAGCTGACATTCTATGTGATATAGGTCTTAGTTGCTAATTTGTATCTGGGTTCTGTTAGTCCCTGATTCGAAGTTAGCTGAATAAGTTAGACCAATCTCTCCTACAGAATCTACATGTTCTTGTGCTTTGACTTTGTACTATCTTTTTTAGTTCAACTAATGTTTTAAAATTTGTGCAAGTATATCATGGTTTACGTAGTATTACAATGTGGACTAATCTTGCGTATGACAGGCAGTTCAAGAGGTTGTCAACAATGGAAATTTCAGATTTTGGATGTTTTCTTATTATGACCTGTGGAGTGGTTCTTTTGCAGCGGACAGGTAAAGTGGTTTCTGCTTCCATGAGTATATGTAATATCATTTCTTTTTTGTATTGTTCAAGTTTAATATTTTGCTAATTTGTTTTATTTATCTTTCCAAATGTGCTGCAACAGATATCAGTTTAATATATCATATGATCCGTGGTCAAGGAACAATAAAGTTATATGTGGTCTACAATGTTTTAGAGGTGAGCATAAATTTATTAGTCTGGGTTATGGTGAATAAATAGCTCTCCAAACTGCCAGATATCAACCAACGTGAATATTTATGTGTTATTGAGTTTAATTTTGATTCATTATTAGGATATAATTTTTAGACTATCAACTAATTAAAAACCACCCTAAAGTAATCATTTCAGAAGTAAATAATCTTTACCATATGCAGTAATCCATAGTTGGATGAAAGTGTAAAAATCTCAGTGCATTCTAATTAAGTTTTATTTATATTTATATCATATATTATATAAGGTGCTGATAAAAAAAATATATTATATAAGGTTTGTGGGAGCAAGATCGTATGGATTGATAAAATTTTGCTTTGTAGTTAATTTGTATACCGTGAAACTCTGACATCAGATGAGATAAAATATTGCTGTATTTGAAAATTTTACTATCTCCTCAAATAGCAGAGGCCTAGATGAGATAATGAAAATGTGATGAAAGTAGTAGGATGGATGTTGTGTAAATGATTTTTTAATAGCTTTTTGAAAGTAGCCTTCTGGTATTTAAACATAATGTTATAACATTTTCTTTTTAGTTCCCTAGTGATTGCATAAGTGTTGTGAATCATAATGCTGAAAATGTTACTTATACTGTTAATTTGTCAACTTCTTGCAGATATTTGATAAACTATGTCAAAGTTTTAATGGGGATGTGTTGCAAACATTATTTCTTTCTGCTGAAGGACTTGCAAATTGCCCCCATGAAAGCATTAGATTCTGGATTTGGAGATTTGTTTCGGACCAAGCTTTAGCTGTGGTTGCTTCAAATATCCTTCATCTTTGTTTTTTCCCCCAGTTGTTTGGTTAACTTTTTTCTTCTGTGAAGGCAAATTAAGAAATGGTCGGTGATTTGATTCCTTGACTGGTCTTACTTGTTCATTCTTTTATCTTACTAGCTCAGGCAATCACTTTGTCAACCTGTATAGTTGCTCACAACAACGCTCTGTTGGCATTGCTGGTGTCAAATAATTTTGCTGAGATCAAAAGCAATGTGTTTAAGCGGTACAGCATGGATAATGTTCACAGTTTAGTTTACTTTGGTAAGTTATCTTTCCTATAATGTTTTTTTTTTCTTCTGGATTCCAGCTTACTTGGGATGCTGTTGTTTACTTCTTCATTCACATGTGGAAGCAGCCCTGTATGGTCTCATTTTCAGAATATTATATGTGATAGTTTTGACAATAGTTGATTTGTTCAGGGTTATATGCCTCACTTTATTGATAATGTCAACCAAGTAAAATTGTTTTGATGATTGAATTTTGAAGTGAGTGGTTTTTATTTTGAACGGTGGTATTTCAATCAATAGGGTGTACGTGTATCCCTTTTTTTCCTTCTTTGGCACCTTACCCCTGTGCCACATAAATATGTTAAGGAGAAAGCTTTGCTTTTAATAGTTTGATTTAATTGATATGGATATTTTGTTACTCAAACAAGAGTCCGATGTGATGTCTTTTGAATTAAAATGAAAATTTGTACACAGGAATGAACTTTAACTTTAGGATAAATATGTTGGTCCATATATTTTTTGCCAAATCAGTGAAGTTGTCCTTGTCTTTTAAAAATATGCGAAATTAGTTCTTCATACTCTTAAATATAGCATTTAGAGGGTGGTTGTTCACAGCCACAAAGTTGGCGGAGGGATTAAATTCATATTTTTTTAAATTTTGAGGACTAATTCATCTATTTGAAAGTATAGGGATCAAACCAAGTTTTGTCCGAAAGGATATTGACTAAAAACACATTTTCCCTTTTACTTTGCTCCATATAATTTCTACTTGAGGTATATGGATGGAATCGTTTGCTAGTTCCTAGCGGCTAGAAAATTATGGATATGCCGTTTAAGTCTTTTGCATAATAAAGAATTAGTTGTGATTCCCCTGTACCAAACATGGTTTGTGCATAAACTTGTTTGTCTATCTTTTGAGTTCTTTTTAGTTTGAATTTAGACAAGGATTTGCTGCACTATCACCTTATTAAATGTTTACACTAGCAGGTTTAAAATCATATTTGGACGTGTGAAAAAATGTATGAATTTCTTTAAAATGTGATGTAACAAAAACTTTTTTAAATTATAGAAATTAAACTATTTTATTTAAAGCCATAACTTTAAGGCATCCTATTGGTTACTTAAAATTATAATAGATATTTTATAGTTCTCATCTGTGTAACTTACACCTCAATTTTTTTTCCGCTCTTGTTTTTCTTTGCAATTTTCTGCAATAGCTATGATTATTTTTTTGTTATTTTCTGGGGATTTGCTCTACTTTCTACATTAAAAGTAATATTGTTTGTATGTAGGTTTTGCAATTTATTTTACTGTTGGGTGTGGGCTATGAGGAGAGAGGAGAGGAGAGGGATTTTAATAAAACTTGTGTTTGGTTCAGAACAGGAAAATGAAAATGAAAGGAAAGAAACATCTCCATTTATTTTAGCCTCTGTTAGGAGGATTGGATACCCCCACCCCCTGGACCAAATAGCTCGTTGGTAAAATAATTTTGTAAAAGTTATATTAGTGTAAATTTTCTATATAATAATGTTTATCTAATATTAGCTCCTGATTATTCTTTATCCAATTCTTTTTATGATTATGAGCGAGAGTCAAGATATTTGTTCTGCATTTGACAATTGCATTATTTATAATTTCTTTTTTCTCATTTTTCCTGTAACCTCTTACTATATTGTATTCCTCCCTTTCCTTATGGTGACAAGCAGATTCCGTAGAGAGATTCCACATTTCATCATTTATCTTATTCGTCTTGGCTCAAAATATTCTGGAGGCAGAGGGTCCTTGGTTTCAAAGTTTTCTCATTGTAAGTCTGGAAATACTTTAGCTCATAATATTAATGAAAGAAGTTTTGTTAATCCTGTTCCTGACTCATATTTTGGATGGTGCAGAATATCCTCTTGGTTTATGTATGTGAAATGGTTATTGATATTATCAAGCATTCATTCATTGCGAAATTCAATGACATTAAGCCCATTGCATACTCTGAGTTCCTTGAAGATCTTTGTAAACAGGTATTATCATCTGACTTCATGTTTTTGGATATTTAGTATGCTGGTTGTTTACTACTAAGGTGTGAAAAACTGGAACCATTTTGATATATTTTCATTCAAATCTCAACTTAAAGCTGAAAACTTGAGTGAATTTATGAGCAACACAACTGAGTGCACAAAGACTCTCCGTGATTCTACCATAATTGCCTTTTCGAAATCCTGGGAATACATGCTTTGATGGGAAAAGGTAGATAAGCTGTTTTGTTACAGCAATATACTTGAGAGATACTTATGACTTTGACAAGAGTGATGTATAACTTTAAGTCATATTATGACAATATTTTGTTCCTTGTCTTTGATGGAGCTTTCCAAAGAATATACGCCTGACATTGACTGTTCCATTCTGTAGACTTTAAATATGCAAACTGAGGGCGCAAAGAAAAACCTGACTTTTGTCCCCCTTGCCCCAGCATGCGTGGTAAGTATATAAGATTTTAAATGTCCATTTGGTTTTTCTGTTTTTTTAGTTTATCTGTGCACTTTTTTACTTTTATAACTGATTCTTAGGTTATACGAGTTCTCACTCCAGTATATTCTGCAAACCTTCCTAACAATCCCCTTCCATGGAGGCTTTTCTGGATTCTGCTTTTTTCAGCAATGACCTATGTTATGCTTACAAGCCTCAAGGTCCTTATTGGCATGGGCTTACAGAAGCATGCCACTTGGTATGTTGATCGCTGCAGAAGGAGGAAACATCATTTTCATGAAGATTAGTTTCGAAGGAGAAAATACTAGTGTTTGAGTTATAACGTGTCCACTCGACCCAAAGAACATTTTCTGAAAGATCACAGACGGAGATAACATTCAGGAATACTGGACTCCGAATTATCATTGGTGCGTGGCACAAACGGGAACAACTTTGGTTTATATCTGGAAGGTGTACTTTTGATTTATAGCTTGAAGGTGAACCGATAGATGGTTTCCCTTTTCAATTTTGACAGCAATATATAGTTTGACTATTACAGAAATAATAATACAGTGTTATATAGGCTTGCATAGTTTCAATGAAATGTAATCACCTCTACTCAATAAAAACAATAGCACATCTTTTTTACCTCTTTCCAAATTTAACTATTCAAAAAAATATATGTTTAATAAGTATTGTAACTGAATGATGTTACATTAGTTTCTGAACTAAATAAAATGTAAATAAGTCTCTGAAAAGATATTGATCAAATTACTCCAATTTTGAAAAGATATTGATCAACATATGTTTAGTTCTTTTGTTAGTTTAAGGGCTAACGATTTTAAAAACATAATGTTAATTTAAGAAACTTTAAACTTTTATTTTATTTAACTTTTTCTGTTAGAAAAGGAAATAAATGACATGATATATTAGTGTGTCTAAGTTAAGAAGAACAACACTATGAATATTGAATATAAGAAAATAGTTATAAATAATAATTTTTGAGAATTAGTTAAATATGAAATCAAAATCAAGGTGTTTAAGTAATTTACTTGAAAAAAAAAAAAGGAAACGAAGTTCGAAGATTAATTAGAATTAGAATGAAACTAAACTTTGTATCTACGAATATTTGTATCTATTTTAAAGACATAAATGTTAAGGAAGTTAAATAATTAAGAAAAAAATGGCGATCTAGTTGGATTTAACTGGAGACACTTATTTTAATTCTATGTAATTTTATTTATTATATGAAAATAAGATAATTACATATATTATTTATTGTACATTTTGGGTCCATGTAGGTTTTTTTTATTATTAGTGAATTTAAAGTTTCGATGTTCACTTTTTTTTATAATAATATAAATTTACTTTTAAAGATGGAACTCTCAGCATTTAAAAAGAAAAAAATATTAAGAAAACACTAAAAATAATGAAGCATGTAGTTTACAAAAATTAATTCTAAATAATAAATAAAGTTAATACATATATCATACTTTGTCGCAGTTAAAAAAATTAAGTACAAATTAATTAAGATTCACTGTGCAAATAAATTTATATCTTTTAATACATTAATATCTTTATATTTCAGTTTCACTCATATCTCTAGAAAAATAATAAAGTTATTTTGGTAGATTTTCCGTTTTAGATTGAAGTACCATATCTTTATTTTATCTTTTCTGTAATAAAATTTTACGGTAAATGTATTTTTTATTTTTGAAATTATTTAATCTTTTCTGTAATAATATTTTAGGGTAAATGTAGTTTTTATTATGGAAATTATTTTATCTGATCTGTAATAATATTTTACGGTAATGTGTTTGTAGTCTTTATTTTCGAAATTATCACATCCAATAACACACTATAAAATCTGAGTAGCTCTTCCCTGTCTGTTTTATTTTCGTACAACACTCTCCCTTAGTATCAAACAACTCTGTTCCTTTTGCATTTCATACATTGATAATACAAATCCTAACCCTCTCACCGCCAATTTTTTCTAATAATCTTTTCCAATTTCCAACACACACCGCATCAACCATGGGTTACGAAGACAATCCGTGCGTTTCTGTTTTTTTTTGTTTTTTTTTTCTTGAATTAGACCTGTGTTAGGATTTTTCTTTGTTTGATTCACTCGTTTTCTTTTATCAATTTGCTTTCAGGTATCGCGACGAGGACGGTGAGCCCTTGATGGACTACGACGACGTTCAATCCGACCGCGAGCCCTCCCCGGAGCCGCGTCACCAGCTCGACGATTACGAGGACGATGTCAACGACGAGTGGCGCGGCCGGGATCGGTCGCAGACGCCGGTGTACGACAACGATGCAGCGCGATCGAAGCCGCGGAAGAGGCTGATCAAGAAGAGCGTCGCTGGGAAGCAGTCGGTGGCGGCGGAGCTCGAGGATGAGGAGGAGGAGGGGTATGTTCCAGAGGCGAGGTTTGACGAGGAAGATGGAAGAAAGAGGAAGAAGGGAAAGGAAGTTGGGAGTGGGAAGAAGGAGAAAAAGGCTGAAGGGGGAACAGAGGTTCGGTAGTGGCGATGGATCCAAATTTGGGGGTTCGAAAAAAGGTTTTGGTGGTAAGGCTGGGAAGGATCATGATGGTGAAGTTAAGGAGATGTGGGATACAATTGCTGGGGGAGATTCTGAGGTATCTGCCGCATTTTTTATACCGCCTTTGCGATTTTTCTTGATTGATTGGGCGGAAATGATTTAAATTGATATTGGTTTTGAATAATCTTGAATGAAGCTGGTTCTCACAATTTATTGAACGAAACTGGTTTTTACAATTGATTTTTGAATGATGAAATTGGTTTTGTAAAGCTGTTTTCATTATAATTAATTTGAAGTAAATCGAATCATGTTTGGATTTAGAATAAAAAAAGTTCTCCACCGCAAAAGCTTAAACTCCTAACTCAATGAATTCTTGTATTAAACAAGTGAACATTTACGTTGAAAATTTCCTGTTTGTGGGATTGGGGATAATAAATGTTTGAAACTGATCATAATTATTGTTTGCTCTCTTTTTTATAATGGCGAGTATTTTGTCGTTATTGTATCTGATCGCTACTTTTTGTTTACATTAATAGGATGATCACGATGGTGTCAGGGATCTGGATGATGACAACTTTATAGATGACACTGGAGTGGAACCTGCTTATTATGGTAGTGATGAACCACGTTCTCCTGGTGATGCTCCTCAGGTTGGTGATTTATCCTTTTTTAATTTTTTTTACTAAGTTATCCTGCCATTAGATTCACTGTGTTAGATAACTTATTAGAGTGTTGGTAAACTAGAAATACTATATATAATAATGTTCAATGTTTATTGAGGATAAGAAATTGAGCTATTAAGCTGTGTTGATTTTGCCTTAGTTTGAGAAGTTAATTTTAGGACATGTTTCTCAAATGGTCTTTGTGATACATTTTAGTCTGTTACATGGAATCTGTAGGCAGAAGAAGGTGAAGAGGATTCAGAAATGAAGGATCTTTTTAAAATAGGGAAGAAAAGGAAGAAGAACGAGAGAAGTCCTGCTGAAATAGCATTACTAGTGGAGAATGTCATGGCTGAGCTTGAGGTTACAGCTGAAGAGGATGCTGATCTTAATAGACAGGGGAAACCTGCTATTAATAAACTCAAGAAACTGACTCTTCTCACAGAAGTCCTCTCGAAGTATGTGGTGGTTACTTTACTAACATTGATGTTTCTTTAATATTGTCTAGTTACTTTATGTTTTAATAATTTTTGCATCTTTTTGGCAGAAAACAACTTCAATTAGAGTTTTTAGATCATGGAGTTCTAACATTATTGAAGAATTGGCTTGAGCCACTTCCTGATGGAAGTTTGCCTAATATAAATATACGCATGGAAATATTGAGGATTTTGAATGAGGTAATACGAGTTTACACTACTATATATAGCATTTTAGCTTATTATTTATTATTTTTACCAAGAAAGAAAGATTTAGAATCACGTTTATTTGTCTGGTTATGCAGTTTCCTATAGACCTAGAGCAGTACGATAGGAGAGAACAACTGAAAAAGAGTGGCCTTGGAAAGGTAGGGTTTTTCTTTTCTAATAGGTCATAAAATACCCTCAAATATGTGTAATCTATTAATAATTTGGACTTTTTTATTGTGTTGACAGGTGATTATGTTTTTATCAAAATCTGACGAAGAAATCAGTGTAAATAGAAAACTAGCCAAGGAGTTGGTTGACAAGTGGGTAAGTAATGTACGATTGAATTATTGTTCCATCATAGACTTCTATTTGGTGCTCGTCATGAAGTGTTTTAAATGTCTAAATTGTTTTTAGTCCTATTTGTGATACTATTTACTGAAAATGACCGATTCTGTAATTATGCTTATGTTATGTGTTGTAATTGCAGAGCCGGCCTATATTTAATAAGAGTACCCGATTTGAAGACATGAGAAATGTAGAAGATGATAGGGTTACTTATAGGAGACCATCTGTTAAAAAGTACTAAACTTTTCTCTTGGTCAATACTTCTACCATCATGTGCAATTTATATAATTTTGTTGATTTCTTACCGGCCAACTAATAAAGTTGCAGGAATATCGAGAGATAGTGATCTTGATTTGGAAATTTCACAGTAAGACCTGTAAAACTCTTTTTTAAGTACTGAATTGAGTAATTTCTAAAATATATTAAATTGTAATTTTTCTGACGGTAATGCAGGCCTACTACGGCTGGACAATCTTCTTCTAGGCAGCATGCTTCGAGACCGGAAGCAACACCTTTAGATTTTGTTATACGACCCCAATCTAAAATTGATTAGAGCCCGGGCAAAGCAAGCTGCCCAAGATCAACAGCGTATGAAGGTTGTTACTTTTATAATTTCCAAAATTGTGGGTTAAAAAATTATGACTCTGATGATAGTTTCTTGAGATATGAACTAATTTGACATGTAAACTGGTAATTGCAGATGAATAAGAAATTGCAGCAATTGAGGGCACCAAAAAAGAGGCAGCTCCAGGCTACAAAACTGAGTGTGGAAGGTCGTGGTATGGTCAAATATTTGTAAATATGATAAGTTGTATTTATTCTAATTTTAGGCATTAGATCTTTACATTGTATTTAAAGAACCTCTCAAAAATGGAACTTTTGAAATTAACAAGTTTTTACATATCAAAGAGTAAAATTATTTTCCTAACGTTCTTTTATGATTTTTTTGCATTATTAGCTAAAATTGGGTCATGTAAAACCGTGAATAAAGAAATGAATAGATAAGAAAAAAACATATTTATGTTATTCTTTTATTGAACCCATATTATAAAAAGGAAGGCCACACTTATTATCTATAAACGGAATTTGTATATACAGATTTACAAAACTCTCCTCTCCTCCCCGATATAGTAATTTACAAAATATTTTTAATTAAATTTATATTTATTTTTTATATTTTTTCTGTTGATTTTAAAAACTTATTTAACTCCAAAAAAATCATTGAAACATAGATATTTTCCTACTAATTTTATTGCAACTCAAAAACTTTGTAATAATAAAATTAATATTTCTGTAGTGACATGATAATATAGAATTTTTTTTTTAATAATAAAATTAATATTATATTCATTATGATAATTATGATAAGTATATTGTTCAAAAGAAAATTACGTGACAAAAAACTGGAAACTAATTTTACATAAAAATAAAAAAAAAATCAATAATCACATCAAAACAACAAAATCAATTTTGAATATTTTTATAATATTTTTTAAATCGCATTAGAAAATGTATTAATAATAATAATTTATAGTTATAATATTATATATATATATATTAAAATAATAATTTATTTTATATTTTTTTCTGATGATAAAATTAAGAAGTAAAATGTTTTATTTTAATATTTTATACAATATATTAAAATATAATATTTATTTTAAGAGTACACAATTAATATTTTATATATTTTTATGTTACGGTAAAATACTTATATATGTTATAGATTTTGAAGATAAAATGCATACTTTTAATTTTTTTAACTGTAAATAAATTTTCTAAACTCTTTACCTGTCTTGTACAAAGTTTAAATAGTTTATTTTTTTAGAAATAGTATGAGCAATATCTTATCTACCTTGACATGAAATATTTATTTTTGTTTTTTTGGTTGGATAGAACATGAAATATTTATTTTTGTATCCCATGTCTTTCTTTTTTTTTAAATATATTATTGAATCTGATATAATACAATTACGAAATAAAAAATATACAATTTAAGTTTTTCAACTATCTGTAAAAAGATTCAAACGGAGTTATATTTATATATATATATATATATATATACTGTTTCTATTTTTTTTTTATCTATTTTATCTTTATTTAATATTTTATTTTTGGTTATTTGAATATTTTATAATTTTAGATGTTAATAAATCAGTTTTTATTTTAACTGTTACTCAATTGGTTGGAGAGATAAGTACGTTACATTCTAGAGATAATGGTATGTTACTTTTCTGTTTTAAATTAATTTTCTTCTTTATTAACTAAAAAATAACTAGTTTCCTTCACTAGGACCATTCATTTATTTCGTTGGTCAATCGAGAAATTACTTCTTCTCTCAAATATGTTATAGTACCCACCAATATTACTTATCTGAAATTCATTTTATACTTCACTACTTTCTTTTATGTGTCATTTAAATTTTATAAATGTAAATATAATATTTTATTAATTTTATTTTGTGTTAAAACGGAGGCAAATTCAAAAAAGAACCAATGAGTTGATTTAAACTATAATAATTTATAATTTTTAGTTATTTTGATGATATTTGACGTTTTTTTTTCTCAGGTGATTTTCGATGCACTGACAAAGAAAGATGGCAAGGGTTAGTTGTTTTCTAAAATATATGAACTTTACCATTAGTATGTATTTTTGATGTGTCTGTTTTCATAACTTTTTTGTTTCTCCTTAACTTTTAAAATTTGATATTTGGTTGTCACATGGTTACTCTAAATGTTTATGACTTGAGCCAAGTGTAAGGAAAATAACGGATTTCCTATTAATGGGTTATAATATACAATTATATTTTCTATTTACCTTATTAACTTGCATTAAATGAGTAGATACCAATATTGCCTAATTAAGGGAATTATGGGAACCCTAATTAGCAATATAAATATAGGTTATTGGTTATGATCCCAACACACCAAATAAAAACACACGTTTTTCTCTCCATCAAGAAGAAAGACTAAGGTCCCAGAGAGGAATTAGGTTATTTGGTTAAGGAATACCACAAATCTTTTGTTCTTGATTTCCGAGAGATTCTGCAACAATCGCGATCATCATCATGGATTAAGAATGGTTTTGATGAATTAGAGACATATTTAATTTATCATATTTAATCCTAATTATTATTTTTTTATTTGGTTTGAGTTATGGATATGCCTCTTTACAATCAACATTCAATCTTCTCATTTGGTGACTATGGATCCATTTTTTGGTTTATTATGTAATATGTAATTCCTCATATTCTTTCATTGGTTTATTATTATTTTTTTCTCGGTGGATGGATCCAACCACTGTATTTTGATGGTTGTGTATATACTGATAAAATAAATTCATAACACTCTTTGTGAACTAATGTTTCGGTGGATCCAGTGGACTATTGATTATGCTATTGCTTTTTTTTTGTGGAATGCGCTTTAAAGAAAGCTTTCGCCAAATTTTTTTCCTCCTGAAATCATGCGCTCTGTGCATTTATTTTGATTGATATTTTTTTTAATTCAATCTACATGTCAAAAGATATATATGGCATAATCAGTTCTTTGATAAATTTTATTAAAGCTTGACAATTCTTTATTGTTGTTATTGTGATTATTTAAATCATTTGGCCATCACTAATGAAATTTGATCATTTTTGTGATACGTACTTTGGATCCATCAAATCATTGTTAATTTGTCAGTGTTATAAATCAATACTGGTGGAACTTTGTCGTGATTGTCATACGGTTTATTAAGCAGAAGGATCCCATAAGTTTAATTCTCATATGGTTTACTTTTAATTTTACGGTTTTATTATTTATAATTAAATATTGGCAAGTCTGTAATTAAAACGATTTAATTGAATCAATATGTCGCCAAAGTGACCTTTTTTTGATATTATTTTGTTTTGAATTATAGATGTTTTCGTACATGTAATTTTGTAATTATTTATCGGCCCAAAAGAAGGTGAATTTTAATGAAATTACGTGAACGGTTGTTGTGATAGAATGAGTGATGACTATTTAGTTTACAAGTGAATTTTAAATCGGACCAAAGGAAGATTTATTATTTAACATGTTATTGTTGTCATCATTTTGATTACAACACCAAGATGTCATTTACAAATTAGTATTTTGTCCACAGATAAAATGTTAGTGGAGTCCCCGATATCTTTGGATGGGTTACCTTTATTTAATTTTATGATTTTCTAAATTTATTGTTGAATCAAGAGTGATCAAAGGCTTTGAAGAATCCAAATCCAAGTGTTTGATGCAAGGCTGAAGTTGCAGTTTAGCATAGGATGTGGGTAGTTTATCTGTGTAATCCACTCTTTGTTGAATCTAAAGCTAAAGTGTTTTTTAAATCTTTTAAGATTAAAGTGTTTTTCAAACTAAGTAAAAAAACAACATGTTGTTTTGTCGAAACAACCGATTGTTTTACTCTTAGGTGTTTTTGAAAATGTTGAAAACTGTTTTGGTTGGTTGACTTATTGTCAAACCAAAACAATCGATTGTTTCGTGATCGATTGTTTGTTTGAAAATCCTAACAGAATTATGTTTTGTTAGTTGAGTGTGCTTTAAATGATTTTCAACTGAAAGCTATAAATAGTTTGTTTATGTTTTATAACAAACAAGAAAAACATATTTGAGTTTTTCAGTTGTGAGAGATTGTTTTCAAGTTTTGAACATTCACTTTTCAGTTTTGGTTTTCTCAAGAGAGAGTGAAATATGATTACATCTGTATTGATTTTAGTTTATTCTGTAAACAAGTGTAATTCGTTCTGAATACTTTGTATTTTTTGGTGTTGTAAGCCAAGGAGTGTTGTGTGCTATTGAGGTTGTGAAGATCAACATTCTTGGTGTGTGTTGTGCCAAAGGAAGTGTGTTTCTTGAAGGGTTCAAGGTCACTTCTTTGGTTGTTTTGTGTGTAATTGTATTTGATTGCTTAGTGGATTGCCCAGTGGATTCTGGGGACTGGATGTAATTCTTGGTTTAAGAGTGAACCAGTATAAACTGTTTGTGCATCTCTTTCTTCTCTTAAACTCATTTAAATTCAGTTGTTATTGATTTGTTGGTATAAACAACCGATTGTTTTTCTGGTGTTTTGCTGTTTTGTGCTTTATATCTTGGCTAACTAAATTTCTGATTGAGTTTCATACAAAGGATTTTGTTCTAGCTTAAAAAGTTTTTGAAAACCCCCTTTAAACAATTCACCCCGTTTAAGGTCATATATTCTAACACTTATGTGAGCTTTATTGAATTTTCTTTTGTTCTAAATTCAATTTCTGTTGCTACTGCTCCGGATTTTTCTGCTCAAGCCAATAATATCCCTATACTTAGCGGGACAAACTTTAAATTTTGGAAAGAAATCGTGGAAAATGTTCTTGGTTGTATGGATTTGGATCTGGCACTTAGGGTGGAACGACCCACTCCTACTTTGGATAACCCAAATGAGGTTAAAATTGAGAAGTGGGCTCGCTCTAACCGAATGTGTCTGATCATCATGAAACGTTCCATTCCGGAAGCGTTTTGGGGCTCTATTTCTAAGAGTGGGGATGCCAAAAAGTTCCTTTAAGGAATTGAACAATACTTTGCCAAGAATGAAAAATCAGAAGCGAGTAACCTTTTGGGTAAGCTCGTCTCCATGAAGTATCAGGGCAAAGGAAACATAAGAGAGTACATCATGGAGATGTCTAATCTCGCATCAAAACTCAAGTCACTTAAGTTAGAGCTATCTGAGGACTTGCTTGTGCACTTGGTTTTAATCTCTCTGCATGCACACTTTGGTCAATTTAAGGTGAGTTATAACACTCAAAAGGATAAATGGTCCTTAAATGAGCTTATTTCTCATTGTGTGCAAGAGGAAGAGAGACAACAACGAGATAAGGCTGATAGTGCTCATTTGGCTTCGACCTCGAAGAATAAGATGAAAAGGAGAGCTAAGGATACTGCGGAGGGAACTTATCAAAAGAAGAAACCAAAGATGCATAATGGTGAATTCATTCGCCATTTCTGTAAGAAGCCGGGACACATGAAGAGGCAATGTCCCAAATACATTGATTGGCGTGTAAAGAAAGGTTTGCTTCTAACTTTAGTTTCTTCTGAAGTTAATTTAGCTTATGTACCTAAGGATACTTGGTGGGTAGATTCTGGTGCTACTACTCACATAAGTATGTCTATGCAGAGTTGCCTGTGGAGCCGACCGCCAAGTGATGCTGAAAGATTCATTTTTTTGGGCGATGGCAATAAAGTTGCAGTGGAGGCTATAGGAGATTTTAGATTATTATTAAAGATCGGAGTTTATTTGGATTTATTTGAGACTTTTGTTGCACCGTCTTTTCGACGGAATTTAATTTCAATTTCTAGTTTGGACAAATCTGGTTTTTCTTGTTCATTTGGAAATAATAAAGTTAGTCTCTACGAAAATTCAAATCTTATTGGATCTGTTTATTTGAATGATAATCTATATATGTTTGATATTGTTAGTTTTTATAATGAAATACTGCAAACAAGTTCGCGTGGTACAAAGCGAAAATTAAATGAGGATTCTGCTACCTTATGGCACAAGCGTTTAGGTTATATCTCTAAACAGAGAATTCAGAGACCTGTGTCGGATGGAATCCTTGAACCCTTAGATCTAATAGAATTTCAAGTTTGTGTTGAGTGTATCAAAGGAAAACGAACAAACAAAAGAAAATTAGGTGCTGAAAGAGCTTCAAACGTCTTAGAACTAATACGTACTGATATATGTGGCTCATTCCCTACAACTTCTCGGAATGGACAACGATATTTTATTACGATTATAGACGGTTATTCTAGATACAGTTACCTATATTTGATACATGAGAAGTCTCAACCCCGTAACGTTTTTAAATCTTTCAAAGCTGAAGTTGAGCTTCAACTTGGAAAGAAAATTAAGGCTATCAAATCTGATCGTGGTGGTGAGTACTACGGTTGATATGATGGATCAGGAGAACAACGTTCGGGGCCATTCGCTCTTTTCCTCAATGAGTGTGGAATCGTTCCGCAATACACAATGTCGGGCAAACCCAGTATGAATGGTGTTGCAGAACGAAGAAATCGAACTCTTAAAGACATGGTTAGGAGTATGATTGCTCATTCTTCTTTACCAGAATCACTTTGGGGAGAAGCATTAAAGACCGCAGTTTATATCCTTAACAGAGTACCAAGTAAGGCAGTTTCCAAAACCCCTTATGAGTTGTGGACAGGCAAGAAACCTAGCATTAGGCACTTGCACATTTGGGGTTGTCCAGCTGAAGCGCGCCCTTATAAGCCGCACAAAGCAAAACTAGACTCAAGAACGGTTAGCTGTTATTTTTTTGGGTACGCTGAACGCTCTCGAGGCTACAAGTTTTTTGATCCCACATCAAGATCTATTTTTGAAACAGAAAATGCAAGACTTCTTGAGGGAATTGAGTTTGGGAGGGAAGAAGATTTAAGGAATGTCGGTTTTGATGAAGAGTTTGTTGTTCAAAATGACAAGGTCATTGTACTTGTTGTTTTTCATGACACAACTCCATAACTCAACAACGATGTTGAGGCTCCTATTCCTAACATTTTTGTACAACAAACGACAATGAAGTTCTTCCTCACGACCACCTAATGATCAAACTCAACAACCTCAAGAATTGCCATTAAGAAGATCCATTAGAGAAAAAAGAAATGTGATTTCGGATGATTACATCGTATTTCTGCAAGAACATGAGGATGCAATTGGTTTAACAGAGGAAGATCCTATCAACTTCTATCAAGCCATGTGTAGTTCAGACGCTTCTAAATGGATCGATGCCATGAATGAAGAGATGAAGTCTATGAATGACAACGACGTTTTGGATCTCGTTGAATTGCCTAAAGGCTCGAAACCCATTGGTTGCAAATGGATATTTAAAACCGAGGGGATTCAAATGGCAATATTGAGAGATATAAGTCATGTCTAGTCGCTAAAGGCTTTACTCAAAAGAAAGATATTGACTATAAAGAAACTTTCTCTCCCGTCTCTTCGAAAGATTCTTTTAGAATAATTATGGCATTGGTAGCGCATTTTGACTTGAAGTTACACCAGATGGATGTCAAGACCACGTTTCTCAATGGTGACATTGATGAGACGATTTATATGTTGTAACCAGAAAATTTTGTATCGGGTGATCCAAAATCTATGGTGTGCAAGCTCAAGAAATCCATCTACGGACTCAAGCAAGCTTTCCGTCAATGGTATCAAAAGTTTCATCAAGTCATTACCTCATACGGTTTCGAGGTAAATGTTGTTGATGATTATGTGTACCACAAGTTCAGTGGGAGTAAATATATCTTTCTGGTGTTATATGTCGATGATATTCTACTTGCTAGTAGTGATGTAGGATTATTGCATGAAACCAATAAATTTTTTACGAAGAATTTCGAAATGAAAGATCTTGGTAATTCATCTTTTGTATTGGGGATTCAAATACTTAGAGATCGCCCTCGAGGTATTCTTGGATTGTCACAAAAGACCTATATTGATAAAATTCTGAGTAGATTCCCCATGAAAGATAGTAAGTCAGGAGATACACCAGTAGCTAAAGGAGACAAATTTAGTCTCAAACAATGCCCCAAAATGATCTTGAAAAAAAAGAAATGCAGAAGATTCCTTATGCATCTGTTATAGGGAGTCTAATGTATGCACAAGTTTGTACTCGTCCTGATATAACATTCATTGTGGGAGTATTGGGCAGATACTTAAGTAATCCGGGATTACAACATTGGACAGCAGCCAAACGCGTGTTGCGTTATTTGAAGAAAACAAAAGACTACGTGCTCACTTATCGGAGGTCAAAGAATTTGGAGATCATTGGGTACTCTGACTCTGATTTTGCGGGATGTCAAGATAGCAAGCGCTCACATCGGGTTATGTCTACATATTAGCTGGAGGAGCCATATCGTGGAAGTCTGTAAAACAAACTCTTATAGCTTCTTCAACTATGGCAACAGAGTTTGTAGCTTGTTGTGAGGCATCCAACCACGGTATGTGGCTTCAAAATTTTGTTACGAGATTACGAGTTGTAGACGAAATCGAAAGACCGCTAAAGATTTATTATGACAACAACTCTACAGTCCTTTATTCCAACAACAATAGAAGCTCAACGAAGTCAAAGTTTATTGACATTAAGTTTCTAGTTGTGAAAGAAAGAGTTCAAAATAGACAAATTTCTATAGAACATATAGGAACAAATT
>Ga0123342_1002904_pt1 | contig 28123 bp, 19 predicted proteins | sample Turbeawhitnodule_FD_89960 | JGI IMG/M metagenome (GOLD analysis project Ga0123342, IMG submission 89960) | Root nodule microbial communities of legume samples collected from Mexico - Turtle bean Mexico white nodule | ecosystem: Host-associated > Plants > Roots > Nodule | place: Mexico: Nepantla... | reverse complement strand
TACTGTGTGAACGATCACCTCTGCTTTGCACCATGCACGTTATGGGTTAAGAGAGCACCAATCACCGACTGGCTTACTAGCTCTCTTAGGCCACTCTCGTGCACGACACTACAAAACACATAACTTCTCCTTTCTCTGATACTTTGCCACACAAGGCTCGTATGCAACGCTCTCGCTGGGAAACGTCCTTCGTTTCCAGCTTAATTGCGTGCAACACGAAAACCCGATCGATCATCGCTCACCCAGATGACCGATCGGTGCCCTTAGCGCTTATCTAGGCGGTGATCGCGCATCCTCTCTGATCACCGCCCCCTGACCACCGATCACCACCTTGGGTGACTTTCTCAATGACTCATCTGTTTCCCTGGCCCACGTGTTCCACTAAGAACGGTCCATGTGGCTATCTTTTGCTGACGTCACCGACTACCGATGACCGACCGGATCAGATTGTATGAGAATTGCACATAGAATGTGTGATTTCATGGAACAATAAGTTGATTGTCAAATACCCAAGCAGATTTGGAGTATAAGATATTAGGTAAGGAGATGATTATTTGAAAAATAAAGAAATTTTTTTCATATCGATCAAACAAATTACATTCGCATCACTTTATTTGTAAGAAAATGAAATAAAAATATGCTGAAATAAATAGGAAGATTTTGAAGATTTTATTTTCTAATTACTATAGAGATATTGAGAATATTTTTTATAATATACAATTTACAACACTCCCCCCTCAAGTTGGTAAATGAATATCAATCGTTCCCAACTTGCCTACAAGATCTTGGAATCTTTCCTGAGGAAGTCCTTTAGTAAAAATGTCTGCTATTAGAAATCCTGTAGGGACATGAGTTGTAACCATTATGCCTCTGTCAAGATTATGTTTGATGAAGTGCCTGTCAATTTCAATATGTTTGGTTGGACTGGATTATGGACAATGCTCATGGTTGACTTGTTATCACAATACAATTGTATAGGGATGTCAACCTTAATTTTAAGGTCATTAAGTATGATCTCCATCCAAAGTCCTTTAAACATACCACTAGAATGAGACACTCTATCCTGTTTTTTGCTTCTCCTGGTCATTAGATTTTCTCCAAGAAACATACAGTACCCAGATGTAGATTTGCCTTGTAATTTTCTTCCCTCTATTCTGTATCTTCCTGCAACATACTTCACAAACTTCATAAAATGGCAATATCAGTTTCAATTTGGTTTCATTGAGTTCCTTCCACCCCTGCAAAAGAAAACATCTATTGATTGTAGGGAAAATCCATTTTTGTCTATGCTTTATGATTGTTTAAATATTTTCTGTACTGTTTTCTGTGTGTCAGAGTCATCTGCACAGTTCAAGGAAGGGAACCATGATGTTGTTGGTGAATCTAAAATGGAAACACATAAAGTATTTCCTAAGATTGAAAGCACTGCTTCAAGTAAGTTTTCCAAGGTTTTTTCTGATAATGAAGCTGTTGTACCTGAAGCAGAGGGAACACTCCAGCTTAATGCAGGATTCAGGAAAAGGAAACAAAAATCTTTTAACTTGAAAGTAAGAATTTGTGTATTTTCCAGTATCAATTTTATGGCTTCTTGTTTCATATTTTCTCTGTGATATTGACTTGTTCCATGTAAGTATGATGGATTTTGTTTGTTGCAGAATGATGAAACTCATACTGGTTCTCATTTAAGTGGTTCCCAGAAAACCAAGGTATGCAATTATTGATTATTAAAGCAACAATGATATAATTTGGTTCCCAGATCTTATTTTGTTCATTTTTAAATTGGGTGTAACTTGAGATAGAACTGTTAATTTTGAATGGAAAATAGCAACCTTGCTTGTAATATTTGATGGGACTTCTGTTTGGATTGTGATAATTCCAATAAAAAATGTTTGACATGTAAAGGCCAACATTTTGAATTTGACATCATGATGAGAAGGAAATTTGAAAATAAAGTCAAAATTTAAGGATTGAATGCGATGTAGCCAGTTTAAGGGTATTTGTATGTGCCGGTTATTTGCATTTCCGTTACGTGGAATCCAGTCTTGGTTGATGACATTATCTTCTCACTTTATCTTTAGATATTTTGATTATGATAATGTTCAAAACTCATGCATTTATATCATAAATTGTCCACCCATCAGTGGTAAACATATAAAAGAAAACTAACTTTTGATGTATGATTTCACAATGACTTCTTTTGATCTCTGGATCTTTCTCTACTATTTTCAATAGATATTTACAACTTAAGATTGCAAACTGAATTTGAGAAAACACATTTCTAGGAATGACAAAGAGGGCTAGGCTTTTTAAATAAAAATAAAAATAAGAAGCTATTTAATGATTACATTTTTTTTTTGTATTGTGTGGGGATACAATTATAAATAATATTGTAATTTAAACCATTAACAATTATAAATTAAGTTCCAATTATTGATTGTAATTAAGTAATTTAACATGTAAAAGTAGTAATTCTCTCAATTTATCCAATTAGAGACATTAATTAATCACTTAAAGGTTTCAAAAATATTTATATGATTAAGTGTGTTTTAAGCCTCCAAAAGCACAATTTGGGAGATTTACGAAAGTAATGGACTTAGTAAGATATAGGTAAAACCTAAGAGATCATATGTTATTCATAAGACACTCCTCTATGAGTAAACTTACTATATTAATTCTCTATGTAAATGATATGATTATTGCAGAAGATGATAAAGTTGAGAGATTGACAACCCAATTTGAAATGAAAGACCTCAAAAAACTCATACTTTCTTGAATAGAGGTTACTTCAAGAAAGGGATTTTTATCTCCCAAAGAAAATATTTACTTAATTTCCTAAAAGAAGTAGGAAAGTTGGTACATAGAAGTTCAAGAGTTGTGAAGAGAGTTCTCCTGTAAGAAAGACCTAATATCACATATTGGTAGGAAAACTTATTTATCTGTTTCCCATAAGACAAAATACTGTTTATACAGTTAGCATGATGAGCCAGTTTAAACACGACCCAAAAGAAAGACACGGGCAAACACTTGACAAAGTCCTTCAATACTTGAACTCAAACTTAGGAAAGAGGCTACTGTTCAGGAAGGAAAATACTTTGGCCCTAAAAATATATTTGATGTTGATTGTGTAGATTCTATCCTAAAAGAAAATCTACCTCTATGTACTATATGTTTCTTGGAGAAAGTTTGGTAACTTGGAGGTGCAAAACATAGGATATAGTATCTCATTCTAGGGCAGAAGCCGAGTTTTGAGCCCTTGCTCATGATATATGTGAAGAACTCTTGATGGAAATAATTTTGTATGACCATAAAATCAAGGCAGACATTCCTATGTAGTTGTAGTGTGACAATAGGTCGTCTATGACCATTGCCCATAATCTAGTGTAACAAGACAAGACCAAACATATTGAAATATATATGTATATATACACACACACACACACTTCATAAAAAAATAATCTAAACATGGACCTTGTGGTTACAACTCATGTACCTAACAGACTTCAGATAGTAGACATTCTCACTAATATTCCTCCTCAGGGAGGGTAGATTCTAGGATCTTGTAAACTAGTTGAGAATGATTGATATTCACTTACGAATTTGAAGGAAAATTTTATATATAGTGGTTTATTGGGATTAATATTTGAGAATCTTTCTATTTATTTCAACGTATTTTGTTTCCTTATTTTAGAGAGATTGATTGTTACACATAAAAGAACAAAGAATGTAATTGGCGTGGTTTTTATCAGTGAAATTGTTTCTTGTTTCCTTGTGTGGTTCAAGTGTAACAACTAAATCTTTTAGGAGATTTGTGCTAGGTTAATTGTTAGATATAAAACCATTCATAAGCCTTTGCATAAAAAACATAAGTTGTAAGATAAAGGCTCATCAATAGTTATAACTTATATTACATCTCTATCTATCATATTTCATGTGTTGCATTCCATTATAAACATATGTAATTACCTCCCTTTTCTATTTTGACTTCTAATATGTTTCTGATTTTCTTTTCTGTGTTTCATTACCCATAAATTTTTTACGTTGCCTTTGCCAAAAAGTATCTCTAGTATTAATTGCACCTGATGTTTTGTATATTACTGTATTTTTATGAGCCTACTTACAGTGTCCAAATATTTTCTTCATTTTTAGCCCACTGATGAGGTGAAGAAATCCATGGTTAAAGGTAAGCGGTCATCTGTCGGTACAGCACATTCAAGACAGCTAAAAGTGGTGAAATCCCCAGGAAATCTGTCTTCAAGCACTAATGAGAAAAGGGAAAGGGATGATTCATCTTTTTCTCCCATTAAGGTTTCATCAACTAATCAAGTCAGTCCGTTAGACAGAGGAAGGCCAAGAAGAAAAATGGAAAAACCAAAACCAATGACACAAGATCTGGTGGTGTCCACAAATACTTTTAGCAGTCAACATAATAAATCAATTGCCTCACTCCCAGATGGCTCTTTTAGTCAAAAGGTTAATAATCTGTCATTTGTACTGTATGGCATCAATTAAATTTTTTTAATATATTTTACAAAAGTAATTTTACTTTTTTTTATCATAGGGAAAGCTTATTAATTGTCTGTCTTCACATCAAATGCGGCGGTGGTGCACTTTTGAGTGGTTTTATAGTGCTATCGATTACCCATGGTTTTCGAAGAGAGAGTTTGTGGAGTACTTAGACCATGTTGGATTGGGTCATGTTCCTAGATTGACTCGTATTGAGTGGGGCGTCATTAGAAGGTATTTAATTTGAAATGTTTAAATGTTACTTTATTCATAATTATATATATATATATATATATATATATATATATATATATATATATATACCTCCACTTGATGGCTTAAGTTTTAGTTTGTTAGTGACGTGGTTCTAGAGGATTTATGATGACGCAGTCATGAATTTAATCTTTGCACCCAACATCTTATAATTCTTGTGATTTTGGGTTCAGTTGATCTTGGATAAATTAGTTCATCTACATGCTACTCTTATGCAGTTCTCTTGGCAGACCAAGAAGATTTTCGGAGCAATTTTTGACAGAGGAGAAGCATAAACTTCATGAATACAGGGAATCTGTTAGATCACACTATGCAGAAATTCTTGCTGGTACCAAGGAAGGACTTCCTACTGATTTGGCCCAACCTTTAATTGTTGGGCAGCGTGTTATTGCTATTCATCCAAAGACAAGAGAAATTCATGGTGGAAGCGTACTAACGGTTGATCATTGTAGGTATAGGGTTCAGTTTGACCAGCTTGAACTTGGGGTTGAATTTGTCATGGTATGTTTTTCTTCTCTTTTAACAAATCATATTGGCAGGAAGAAGGAAACGTACTGGTTGCCTACATTGTTGTTTTATTATTGTAGTTAAGACTACATGAAAGAATATATAGGAGGAAAAGAGCTTGAAAGATCTTAATTTAGATCTCTTCATTGATTATATATAAGGATCAATGGATTACAATAAAAGCTTAAGAAAAAAGAAAGAAACTTCCTATAGGATTCTAGGTTACATATACATACAACAAAAAATAACTTTTGCTTAGAAGATAATATAGACTATTCTAACACTCTCCCTCAAACTAGAGCATACAAATTGTATGTTCCAAGCTTGGAACATATAGCTTGAATCCAAACCTCCCTCAAGGATTTTCTCAAAATATGTACTCGCGATTTAGGTTGTGTTTGATACTGGACGTTCACCTTTCAGATCTAGTTGTTGTCACCTTGCCTCTCCTCTCACCTCTGCTCGCTACCGCATTCTGCCTTGCCGTGCCATCATGTCGTCTCACCTCGAGTCACCTCGTCGTCGCCTAACTTCCGCCTTCAATTCAGCTTCTATCTTTGGGGAGGGTTTTCAATTTGAGGGTTTTCTTTTGAGAAGCATTTCGTGGATTAATTTAGTTAGGGTATTCTTTCAATTTTGGCTTTGATTTTGTTTAGGCTTCGTTTTCATTTTGAGGCTTAATTTAATTAGGGTTCTTTTTTTTTTTTTGTGATTTCAATTTAATTAGGATTTTGTTTGTGTTATGGCTTCAATTCAATTAGGAGTTTTTTATTTTTATTTTGGGTGTGATTTCAATTTCATTACGAGTTCATGAATGTGGAATTGGTATCATGTAAATTTATTTATTTTAGTTGAATTTTTGTATGAAATAGACTCTTACGAGTCTATATTCAAGTTTACAAACCTTCCACGAGTCTACATAGACTCTCAACCTTGATTCAAATTACAAAAGATATGATAGGGTTAGTAATATTAAGGTAAATAAGTTTTTCCTCAAGTCTTTTGTATCTCTCTGTTTCTGGGAAGGGCTCATTTGTTCTACCATCAATGTCTAATTTGGACCCATATGACTATGCAAAGGTATTCAATCATTCATGTTTCTTTCAAGATATTTGACACATTTCCTTTGAGAAATCACAATACCTTCTTTTGATTAAGTCACTTCAAGGCCTAGGAAGTATTTAAGGCATCTAAGATCTTCAGTTTGAAAGTGTTTGCAGAAATGTTGCTTTAACTAATCAATTTTTTTGTAGCATCATTCCCTGTAATAACTATATCATCATCGTAAACAATTATATAAACACATTTTCCAGGAAATGTATGACAATATAAGATTGAATGATCAAGTTCAATATGCTTTAGCCTAAAGATTTGGACAACATGACTAAATTTTCCAAGCCAAGCATGTGGAGGTTACTCAATGTAAGTGTCCTTCTCCGGATCATCATGAAGGAAAACATTCTTAATATCCAATTGATGAAGAGGCCGATGGTGAAGAGTTGTTCTTGCAAATAAGAGATGAACAACCATTTTTGCTATAGAAGAAAAAGCATCACTATAATCAAAACTATATATCTAAGTATCACTGTAATCCAAACCATATATCTAAGTATATCCCTTTTGATGGCTTTTTAGAAAATTCCTTGAATAATAATTATGAGCCTAACCCTAATGATCTTCTTATTGCTATGAGAAAAGGAACATGGTATGGTACAAAGTATCTCCTTTCTCAATTTGTGTCCACTAAATGTTATTCTATTCTATGTAGTACTAGAGCATTTTCTTTGTTTTTAATGCAGTTTGAGTCCCTACCTCAGCTCAAGAGGCATGAATGAATGAAAATGAGTATCTTAGAAAAAATGTAGACATCAGTGAAAAAGTGTTTAGGCAGTAAGCAATAATTATGGAATTACTTTTCTTGATATAAAATAGAAATAATACATTGGAATTTATAGGAAAAATGAAATCCTAATAAAAGAAAATAAATCTCTTGAATAAAGGAAATAAATCACCAAGACTCAATCAGGAGCAAATCTATCAAATAAACTCCTAATCCCAATCCCTTAATTTTAGGGATGTCTTACAAAAGAAATCTATATTTATTGTACAGTAAATAACACCCATATTTCGACGATGGGAGATTGTTGACAAGCCACAAGATAAAAAGGTTGTGGGGTGAAAGTGGATTTATGATGTAAAGTATCCGTTGTGCACAACATGCCAAAAGAGCCCAAGAAGAATGAGGAAAAAGAGTGCAACTCTAGTTGGGAATCACACCTATTGAGAACAAACGAACACAGAACTCAAAGCGAGATAAAAGGTGAATTAACATCTTGTCTTATACGTCATGCAAAACTACATCATGTTCTACCATTGAGGTAGAAGCTCTTATTTAAAGCAGTAATGAGGTAGTTACATGTTCGTTATAAGCACTTGAGAACTTCTAACTTACAAAACAAAACAATTTAACAAAAATTTACAAGCATTCATACATCAATTTACAAGATAACAACTGTAGTTCTTTCAGATGATCTAAGCTATCAGAGTTCTTATAGAACAAAACCATAAATTTGGGAGTGATGAAAGTAGTTCTGCGGTGACTAAGGGTCAATATTGTAGGCTTGTAGGAAGCTCATGTACCACACCAGACTTGACATACCATATGTTGTGAGTGTGGTCATTCATTTCATGCATGATCTAAAATTGAAAGCAACATTTGCAAGCTGGAAATAGAATCCTTCAATATTTGAAGACAAGCTCAGGAAGGGGATTATTGTTTAAGAAAAATGGAAATTGTATGTTCTTGGATGGAAACTTGGTGACATAGAGAAGTTACAAACAAAATGTAGTTGCATGGTCTAATGCAGAGGCTGAGTTTTGAGCTATGATACAAGGGGTGTGTGAATTGTTATGGTTGAAAATGATCTTGAATGATCTTAAAGTGAAATATGAAGAACCTATGATTCTCTATTGCAATATTAATCAACTATTAACATTGTTCACAATTCAGTTTAGCATGATAGAACCATGCACATAGAGATAGACAAACACTTCACTAAAAAATTTGGATAATGGCCTTGTCACTGCTTCCTTCCTACATTTCATCCTGACTTCAGCTAGCACATTTGTTTAAAAAAGGTCTTCCCATAGAACGGTTTCATGATCTTACATGCAAGTTGGGAATGATAGTATTCATTCATTATATTGAGGGGGAGTGTTGAGTTATTAAGAGATATTATAATGAGTTATGCGTAGATATTAACAATCATTGTAATTACAGTTGAGATGTTGTAGGGATTCAAGAAATTGTTGCAATCATTACTATAGGGTGGTAGAGTTCTATATTTATATATGCTCTTGTACTGGTTAAGAATGAATTCGATTAAAACAGGTCTTCTTTTCTCATATACCTAAACTTTTTTCAAGTTTTATCTTTTTATTTATCATAGATCTTAGGATCTTGCAATCCTCAATAAAATCCTACTATGTGGTGTTGTTTTCCCTGAAAAAATTGGAGTAGGATCCTGATTGTAATAACCTTAGTAGGAATTGTTACTCTACTAGCGAATCCGAACAGAGTTTATTTTGTATTTTAGTTTTTGAATATCTGCATTGCTCTTCTTCTCACCTTACTTTTCATCTTGTTACCCCATTCATGTCCCAAGATAGTATGATCACTTCACAGTTTTCTCTGTTAATAGCCTAATTTGACACATTTTCGTATCTCAGGATATTGACTGCATGCCTTTGTATCCATTTGAAAATATGCCTACATCTCTGATGCAACACAATATCTCTTCTGCTCAAATAAACGAAAACTTTGTTGAGCTCAAGCCTAATGGAAAACTGAAACAGAGAAAGGTTGCTGGGCACACAATATTGTCCCCTAGTGAGAACTCAGATACCATAAAAAGTCTTCATATATCTGCCACCGTGCACGGAACCAGTACTTTATCAAAACAGGTACAAATTTGTTGAGATGGAATTTAATTATTTGTTATGATGATAATTTGATTGCTTTTGTATCAATGTATGAAGTCAACTCCAAAGTTAAACACATGATTATTTTTCATTTTATTTCATAATGGTCCATATGCTGTTTTCTAGTCTTATATTTTTCCCTTTAATTCATAGGTTTTTTCTTCAAGCTCCAAAACACAACCGAAAGTTGTGTGCAGCGAGATTGGTAATCCCCAACTAGCTTCAAGTTCTCAACCTTCTCTTCTTGAACATGTACATTCGAAAGAAGCTGACACATTAGCTATTTCAGAGTTGAATCGTGCTCTAGACAAAAAGGTGTTTCCCAATTCATCTCAGTCTTTACCATTGTCCTGTTACAAAAAATATCTTTGTTTCAAATATTCCTTTCTAAAGCGAGTTTTGAGCCGTTGATTTTGAACTTTTAGGAACGTGTATTATCTGAACTGAAGCACATGAATGATGGGATATCAGAGAGCCAGAAATATGGAGACAGCTCAGTAAAGGATTCAGAACTTTTTAAGAGGGATTATGCTTCAGTACTAAAGCAATTAACTGATGCAAATGAACAGGCATGAATCTTCAATTGTTGTTCATTCTTACAACTTCTCATTCCATATAATTTATAGTTGTGTGAATTTATTGCACTTCTTCAGGTTTCCTCTGCCTTGTTTTGCTTGAGGCAACGCAACACATATCAAGCAAGCTCCTCTGTTTTTCAATTAAAGCCCATGGCTAATTTTGATGATCCTAGTGGTCAGGCGAGCTCTTCCAATTGTTCAGCTTGCCAGAACCAAGAATCAATATCTCAAAGTCATATAGCTGAAATTGTTGAAAGTTCTAGAAGAAAAGCACGGACAATGGTTGTTCAAGCTTCTCAGGTATAGAAAGGAAGCTAAATTGCTTCTAATTAAATTAGTAAATGCAACCTTCAGAATAAATTGTTACAAACTTAAAGAATATGTAGTACTTAACACTCAGTTATTTTTGGAGTGATGTTTACTATTCATACCAAATAGTTTATTATCCAGTTTCCTCATTTTTATAATTAACATGAATTGCATACACTGCACAGTACTGTCAACACAGTTGTGCCACCATCTATAATATGCGCCTTAAAACTGAATAAATTAATAACATGACATTTTCACCGGATATCATTTTCAGTTTTCTTGCTCCAGTGATGTACTTACAAATTCTCATAAAAACCATTGCAGGCAATGTCAAATTTAAGAACGACAGAAAGTAAGGTTGAAAGAATTGAGGATGCAATAAATTTCATCAATAACCAGCTTTCAGTGGATGAACCTACTGCTTCATCCACAACTTTTGTGCCTGCAGATTCTCTTTCTCATGCTTCTCAGGATCAATTGACTGCCAGCGTATTAAATCCCTTAGCAAGTTGTCATGTACAAGATACTGAACTCAACAGTTCATCTGACCAAAATGAAATGAAAATTCCCTCAGAACTCATATCTCATTGCCTAGCTACGTTGTTCATGATTCAGGTAAATCACATCCCACTGAATTGGACTTTTACTTGAATGATTTTCATTGTCAATCTCCCCTCACTATTTTCAGTTGCTTAGTCATTTAAATTTGTGGTAGTTTAACAAAACCTAACCTTATGCCAAACACTTTTATGGGCGATTTCTCTGGTGCTTTTTTCATGTTTATTAAAAAATATAGTTAAATAGTATCATGGTATTTTAGATAGTGCTGTGTTTTTATTTTGTTATGGGAAATGACCAATTTATGTTAAGGTAGACTTCTCCATAAGACAGAGGGCCATTTGCATGAAACTGCCTTTTTCTTTTCAAGTTGTCAGTCTAAATTTTGAACCACAAAGTAAATAAAAGCTTTTAAGAGGTGCTACAAAATATGGCTGTTATTGTAAATAACTGTGTTTCTATGTATTGTGAGATGATTTTATTTACTCACTTTTGTTGTGAGATGATTTTCTGTTACCATTTTGGTTTAAAGAATATGAACCTAGGCTAAAGACATAGTGGCAGAATAAACACCAAGGTGCAAATAGCAGCATTCTGACAATGACACATTTTACTCCTCAGATCTCCCTACAAATCTGTTATGAACTAATTGTATGAGAGCCTAAGTTGTTTGGTGAAGATGCGAGAATGGTCTATCTACCCTCTCTCACAAGAGCCCTTTGGGCTCAGTTGCAAATAAGGCAAACACACCCAATTTGTGTTGAAAACCCATTATTTAGAATGGGAGCAATATCAAAGTCTAGACCACTTTCATAGAGCTTCATACAATGTCATGGACCAATTAACCTAAAAGCTTAAGCTATTAGGTTAAAAAACATGAATCGTTTATCAATTGTATAAGTGTCATACTCAAATTCATTCTGTATAGCATGCAGTTTAGGAAATCATGAAAGAGATGACGCTTGGTTATAGCAGGTCTGGACACATTAGAGGTGATACCTTTGTTTGTGGTGCACTTTTAAATGCTAAATTGAATTCCACTTGTTATCTAAGTCTGAGGAAGAAAAAAATAGGTAGAAGTTATCATTTATTTTACAACATTGAATTTTTCTTTAATATCTTGTACTGAAATTTCTAAACTTCGGCTTTGCTTGAATTTTCTATTCTATTTGTTGAGAAGAGATACATTGAGAAGGCATATGATGAATTCCGTGTTTTTAGACCATATTGGAGCTATTCAGTTTACAGGGGAGAAAACATAATTACATAATATTCAATAACCCTATGTCTGGCTGATAATAAAAATATAGAATCAATCTAATTGATCCTATTATCAACAGCTACTATATCTATAGGATTCTAACATATTTACAAGATTCTTACACTTCCCCTCAAGATGAAACATGTAGGTCATATGCACCAAGCTTGTTACATATCTAGATAATCCAAGGACCCCTTTGTGACTTAGTGAATGTATTTGTTAGTTGGTGTTGGGAGTTGACAAAGTTAGTAGATATTTGCTTGGACATGACTTTCCTTTTGACAAAGTGGCAAATCAACTTCAATATGTTTTGTCTTTCAAATCATATTTTTAACCTCCCCTCAAGTTGGGGTATATGTATTGTATAAATCAAGCTTGTTACAAATGTCATCAAAGCCCCTTGAGAAACTTAATGAACATGTCACTTAGTTTGTTGCTAGAGCTAACAAAGTAAATAATGAGAAAGCTTCACGCACCAATTTGGTGAAGGTCTGTGAAGATTTGTTGAGGATCTAGTGGTACATGGCCACAGTAGGCGGAGTCAGGCATATAGTGGTTGCCAAGAAAGGACAACTTTAATCATAGGGCCGCGTTAGAAGTCAGAGGACATGGTAGCTCCGAGAGAGCAAAGTGATTAGAGGGCACTACAACCATTCAAAAGCAAAAATCAAATGCTTAAAGAGCGTGGCAGCTGCCTGCCAAGGAGAAAAAAAAAAATGCTCGAAGGATGTGGCAACTGCTGCTGAGCAAAACATGCTTGGAAGATGTGACAACTAGCTTGGTCATCACACAAGGTGGTGCTAGTGGTGGCAGTCTCCATCGAGAAGAAAAAAGCTCATTGGAAAGTTGCCAACGATGAATAGTGGAACACAACAGAAAAAAGACAAGAAACAGAAAATGTACATGATTAGTGGTTGTAGTGGGCCCACAAGAAAAACATGAATTAGGGTTTCCTTCTCTAATACCATATTAAAAAAAGTAGACTTTTAAGTTTAACCCAACCTTGCAAAATTGACTTATAAGATCAAGTTTATTTCCATTTATATGCTTTATTTTAGTTATATCTTTAAATGATGTAGAAACTCCAACACATTCCTTTATGTCAAGGATTCAACATCTCAAGCGTAAGATTAAATATTTACGAATGGTCTAATAGTGAGTGGTACAATAAGTCTAAAATACCTTATTTTCATCATATTTATCTGAGATCTCCAACACACTCTGGGTACAGATAATTCGATAGTGGGTGATATAGTTCGAGTAAACTTCATTAGAATGGGCTTCGATACCATGTTTAGAGGAGAGAAACTAATGAGGCATATAATGAATTTTGTGTTTAGACCACAACGGAGCCATTCAATTTATAGGGAAGAAAACGTGGTTACTAAATATTCATTTATCCTATTTTAGGCCAATAATATAAATATAGAATCAATCTAATTGATCATACTATCAACAGTGTTACTATATCTATAAGATTCTAACAGTGTTTAAACTTTTTACCTACTACGTCTGTTGTTAATTCACAAATTGTTTTGTATTCATAAAAAGACTGTAATACACTTAGTCAGTGTCTCGTATTCATAAAGCAATTAAATAGGGACACAATTCTCTAAGGCAGCTTTATCTAGATGCTCATGAGACAAAAGATAGCGTAGACTAATAGAATTAGTAATTACACATTAATGAAAATTTTGAAAATACTTAATTAAATCAGTTGTACTAATGAAGTCTTTTTACCTGTGCACCCTAACATTTTTTGATAAAACAAAATGCAGAAGTGTACAGAACGACAATTTCCCCCAGCTGATGTCGCTCAGGTACTAGATTCTGCTGTCACCAGTTTGCAGCCATTATGTTCAAAGAATCTTCCAATATATGGTGAGATACAGAAATGCATGGGTATCATAAGAAATCAGATATTGGCACTCATACCTACATAGCTCGGACGCCGTCCTTTGTTGTTTGTAAATTTGCAATACTCTCGGGTATATGGGTGGTTTAACTGTTTCTGACGTGATCTATATGGAGGCTCTGTGACAATACATACCTTCACTGGGACCCTGATATTTCGTATTAACATTTGAAGAAAAAGGAAACTATTTATGAACTGTTAATACTATTGTAACCGGAAGAAAAGGGAAGATTATGCATCTTATTCTCTTTTCAGATGTACATATTTTTTAAAGATCAAATTATAGTGAGGGACTAGCATGTAGCATGTCTTATTCAGAACCAGTAATGTGTATTATGTCATCATGTAACCGCCATGAGCTCTGTGCATGCTAAGCCAAATGTGAACAACTTAGTGTATATTCCTACATTGTAATTGTAATCTTAATATTTTTTTTCTTTCACCGTCTTGATGCTTTTAACATCTCGAATCCAGATTGATAACAGTTCAGGTGTAACTACAAAATATGGATTGGAACGTCGTTGTTGGTGCACTACAATAAATCTATGTCGGTATGGGTTGGCATCGTTTTTAACATTTTGTCCCTGCCTTTTTTATGCGACTCATTATTATTGGACTTTCGGTGTGACATTCGAGTTATGGCAATACGCATTACGTTTCAATCCTTTGAACTGAAGTTAGTTCAAATCGAATTCAAGTCTTTCCCTATTTAAGTTCAACATGTGTTACCAAGTCACCCACAATTGTTATTAAAGCGAGCCAAACTGTACTCTGCAACATCGAACATGTGCTGTTAAGGTTGCTTTCTCAAAAGGATTAATAAAAGACGTAAGGCTATAATAAATTATTTATTGTTTTTTTTTCTAGACAATAGAACTGATTCCATAATACTTTTTCGCAACTTTTATCGTACGCCCAAACTCCATTCATTATTTTAAGGTGCGCATCAAGTACGGTGACTTGCTGTTTTTCTTACATTTCGACTTTAGAAGTACTTTTCTGTTCGGATTCCGGTTGTTGAGAATAGCCACCGAATAAATTTCATTTCTTAAATTTAGTTCGAACGAAAAAATTGAGGCATTGTTGTTATATTTCATTTTTCATCCATTATTACCCACTCATTCCTCCATTGAAAAAAGAAAAAAACCACTTTTCGTTTATGTCCTTGGAACATAATATTATCCATCACACTCCTCCACAAAGGCTAGTTAACAAATGGAATTTTCCTCGAACTAAGCTAGTCAACAAAAAATAGTATTTCGAATATTGGTCCTCCCATAAATTTTCCCCCCTGAACTGTATCTTGACAATTTATGAAACGATTACACACATTGTGCACTCCCCTTTGCTGTATCCATATGAGGAGCACAACATATTTGAACATAATATGAGTGGGGGGAGATGAATAAATTTGGGGCAATCAGGCTAAAATTTACAGGCCTCTTTCTCTAGCCTAAAATCTTAAAACAAGGCAAGGAAGCAAGAGGCCAAACCAATTGTATTTCAATGAAATAAAGATGAAATCACCGTGTAAAAGCTCTGGAATCTCTTCTTAGTGGATGTGGCTGGGCCGATGATGGTTTGCCTGGCCACCACACTAACTGTGAAACTTGTTTGGTCACCAACAATCCAAACTAACCAAGGAAGAACTTGAATATGTCACTCACTGATATGATGCCTTCTACCCGCTTGCTGCCAGCTTCCACAATCACAAGCCGCCTCACACCTGAATCCAGTACACCACCACTCTTCAAATTTAAGTCTAGTTAAACCTAAAATGAAAACAGAAAGCGTCTTTCATCTGAGAAAGGGAAAAGAAACGTGCCTGGATGTGACAAACGTTCCATCACTTTATGCAGAGAATCAGTTCGCAAACACATCTGACATCTTTGACTTCTCGGTTCGAAAGAACTGTAAAAATCCTGCCCCAATTGCAATGCCTGGAAAAAAATAGACCAACTTAGGTACTAATTGATAAACGGTTCAAGACGCAAGCTTTCTCCTTTATTCTTCAACTAATTTAACAATTAACATCCACCAATATTATAAAAGGAAATACTCGAACAAAAGGTAAACGACTTCAATTTTTCATCCCTAAAATGTGCCAATGTAAAGGAATCTAAACAATGGGAAGAAACCAGTGACTTTCAGAAAGCATGGATAGCATACAAATAAATAGAAAAATCCTTAACTGGCATTAGCAACGAATTAAGTGGTTTCATTACAAATTAGAAGAGTCCGTTTTCCCCATTTAAAAGAAATATAGTGGCAATCCTGTTTCATGGTAACTATAGTTCACCTAGTTCAAATCAGCCATTAAGGACAGTATTGATTATTCTATTAAAATCAGCATTTTTCTTGACAGCTTCTGCTAAAAATATTTACTACTAAATGTGGGCTAATGGTGAAGGTGGGTTTACATCAGCACAGTCAGGAACCGAGCATACAAAATATGAAATTGGAAATAAATGAAACCTTTCTTTGAATTGAACGGCACACTCAACACGAGTTATATGATCCAATTTCTCCCAAAATTGAGCTGCCTAAGTTAATTTTAGCTCATGGGAGATGCTCAATTTATTTTAATTTCTTATTTTCTTCATTGTAAGTGTTTATGGAGAAGTCCTAACTAAAAACCAAGTTCCTTCATCATTTTTCTCCTTTACTATCCTCATTAATTGAAACTCATTTCTTATTTACATATCAGATAATTTTGGGAAGTCCATTATATCAGGCTCATTCTGACCACCAAAATGCTACAAGCAGACTAATACAATTTGATCTGGATTATCATTGTCAGTGTTTGTAATTCATCTGCCTAATGCTTGATGACAGGTCCCGACAAATGGATACATTAACAACATTCAAAGGATAAGTTCATTTGGAGTTTTCACAAGATTCAGTAGAAAAATAAACACTGGGGAAAGTAACTCTTTATTGGTAAAGTGCATGCCTGTTTTCATTATGTACACATTAATTAATTGATGCATATTAACTTTCAATACCAAACAGAAGGATGTCTCACCTCTGCATCAATAGCACCACTATAGTCTCAATATTTTGAATAAAAGCAATCTAGTTCCATGTCAGACTTTACTTTACCAATTAGCATCACATCAAGCTCTAGATCTCTTTAACAGTCCATAACCAAGCAAAAAGAAACAAATGATCAAATATCCTTTTTGAGATGAGAAATGTTTAAAAAATGAAGGACGTTACACAACTTCAAAAGGAGGGGAAAACACAATTAAAGTATCTTAGTTCTAGATACTCTTTGTAGTGCTGCCTAAATTTTTTTAATCTTTGCAAACGAAATTTAGAGAGGAAAAACAATTATTTAACTAAATTTTTAATATCATCCCCATGCAACCAGTGCCATACAGTCAGCAAAACTACCTAACCAGAAAAGATGAACTGTTCATATTTCTATGTTTTTATTTTCATGAATTGTCAACAAAGTTTAGTAGGAAAAAAACTTACCTGATGAACAGTCATTTCATTGAGATTAATATGTGTATAAGTTCTGTCCTTTGCCAAAGCTGTTATATCACTGTAAAAACAAGGAGGGGAGGAAAAGTGAAAACTGGACAAGTGCCTCTAAACATTGAACTGGTAGGACAATTTAAGGATTGGACCATAGATTGATTCTGAGTATCTTAAACTAGGCATCAATAAGTGTACTGATAAGCATAAAAACAACTAACCTTCGACAATATATATCCAGTAATGAGTCACTATCATCAACTATTGGTATTGAACTTACTTGAGCTACAAAACAAAGAACAAGATGTTACGTAAGCAAAAGCAAACACCTCTTTAAGAAGTCATTTCTTTAAATCAGAAAAAGGATCATCCTTACTTTTTATTTAGTCTAAACATTCATCTTTTATTGTTTGTTTAATTACACACAAAAACAACCCTTCTTCTCAAAGTGGAGAGAATACCCTCTACCATCAGCTCAATGCCTAAAAAATATAATAGGATGCCAATTTTCTTTATTCTTTTGGTTCACTTTTTTTGTGCAATATGTTCAGTTAGACAAAGAAACCACACCTTGAACTAATAAGTTTAGGGCTGAAGTAAGCGAAGCATTTGGTCTCAACATTGCAAGAGGCTGGCAATTTGACTCTCCAATTTTGGGCACCCACGTGCCCACTGGGATTGCACAGATTGGAAGTTGAAGTATGGCCAATGAACTAGTACAATTCCTAAAATACCTGCAAATGCCTGAGAAACCAATTTGGTAAGAATAAACCAGATCTTAACAAACATATAAAGAAAGTTCGGGTAAAACTTACATTTAAGGATTCCTGAAAGTGAAGCAAGATGTAGTAGCTGGGGAAATGAGCCATCTTCAGAAGATGAATGGATAATAGGAACTGTTGAAATTCCATTTTGCAGAATCTTCAGAGCAATCTCTTTCAGATTATCATATGGACCTGCCTGCATAAATGAAAACAATCAAAGTACAATGGTCAGAACGACTTCCCTAAACAGATTCGAAATAAGCACAGAACATAGACAGGGTTATTATTGGGCAAAGGTTACACAGAACTCAAGGAACAGCATCATCAAATCCAAGAAAAAAGAAAAATTCGCTAACTGCATAGTGGAGGCAAAGGATAGGTCCTCGATTAAAGCATAAAATGATATATACAAAGAAGACAATTATCTCTTGATTGATAAAACATTTACACAAACTAGAGAAGAGATGGGCTGAATAAAGATTGGAAAAATGTCTACAAAATTGAAATTCAAAGATCCATCTCACAATTTTGGAAACAAATTAGCAATCTCCTTATAAAAGAACCAAATGAATAAACAAAAGGTAAAAAACCAATTAATAAAAGCAAAAAAGTATGTCCTTCAAATTTGCTAGATATGGAAAATGCCATAACTAAGTAGACACATAATTCTTCTCAATACTTGAAACAATAAAACGTGAAAGCAGGATGCATTCAATACTTGACCATTTGAGGTTCTAACATCATGTGACTCAATGTCAATAACTACTCTATCAAGTTCATGGTATCATCTATACTGATCTTTCACTTTAAACAAGACTACATGCATTTTCATAAGCATGTGTTCCCCAAACATCTTATTGTAAAATTATCAAAAGAAATTTATTTACATAAAATTCAGAATATGTAAAATAGCTATAACAACATTCATTTTGTGTGTTTTTACTCAACAATGAAAATAACAACTAAGCCTTTTCCCACCAGACAAAAATTAGCAACATGAATCGAAAAATGCTACAATGTTCTGCAATGAATCAAGTCTATAGATAAACCATTGACCCCTAATTCCTTCTTCAAAGTTGCAGAAACATCTCCAAGGTTTCTATATTATGCTTCATTTGAACTATTGACAAAAAATCAGAATTAGTTACAACTTATATTTTGCTCCCAGAAATAGTTCATATAATATCCCATTCAAATGCTTGTTTAAAAACTAAAATGGTAGGTTATGTAATGCATACATTTTAAGAAAAATAGAGTGAACAGGTATTGAAGGTTACAAGAGTGTATATGAAATCAATAATTAGATGAATCGATATTTCTAAATATTGAACTCTATATCCCTCTCAATTCCGTGCTTCTCTCATTTCCATATCTTCCCTTAGCTTACATACATGCTTTTCCACATTCCACTAGATATAGCCAATATCTATTTCAGCAAAAAAAAAATATATAGATTGTCATGAAATCCTGCATAAGCTTCAACTGGATATTCATAAACAGATCACTCTGAGTCTTTTTTCAGTCCTTCCTTTTCTCTTGCTGAAGACTCTATTCTACATCTAACCAATGGGAGCTAACAATTGGAACTATATATACTCGCATTATAAACAACTTACTCGTACCTGGACCCATACCTCTGAATAACAACTTCAATAAGCTCTTACCTGCTCTACCTGTTACTCGCATTTGTGTTATAACTTAATGTTGTATTTCATTTGCTTTAAAAACTAATAAACTTGAATGTTATTATAATACTAATATTAATGACGAAAAACCAATAGAAAAGAGCATTGATATAGATTAAAATATGCAATTTAAATGAAGAAACAATTCTAAGGTGATCTATTTCCAAATTATAAAGAATTGTATATAAAATTCTTTAAATTAATTAAAAAATATTTGAAAAGCTTTCAAATTCTATTTACAAAATGCAATAAACATATTATGCTGGTGTGAGTATGGTTAGGTAGTATAGTATCCACACCTATACCCATACACACAATTGTTTTATGGGTAAATACCCATGGAAGGTCATTTTTACGAGTACCCATGAGGTTTGATCCATTTATCATTCCTATAGAACACATCTAGAAGTTATTAAAACATAAAGAATCATTTCCAAGTATATAAAGCACAAAAACAAGCATCACCATATATACACACTTTACAAAAAAATAAGTAGAATAAGACATTAAAAACATTAACATATCAATGCCAGGAAAAGCCAACATAAAACGCTTACACGGATAAAACCTTGCGTAAATGCTGTCCATTTTCCTTCTTTCCAAGCCGATATGGTATGTGTTTCAAGCTCCTCTTCTGTCAGATTGGACCCATGATTTCCAAGCTGAGAAAAGGACAAGTTCTAACAAGCATTACCAAATATTGAAGACAGATGAAGCACAATTCCCTAAATTTCCATTTTTTAGAGGAAATAAGATAGAAATAAAAAATACTACTTCAAAGGTACAATTGAAAATTGGAGATTCAATAATAAATTATTACACACAAATAAGAAGAAATGGTGACAGAAATGTGCATTTTATCACCATCACGAAAACCAATTTGAACATGAACACAGAAGATCATCAGATCCCAAAGTTGCCTTGAAAGTTTGTACTTTATTTCTGTTATGACATTGCTCCCTTCGTTATTTAAAATGTGAATGATTCACGCAAGATTACAATTACTTACATCATGTGTTACTACTCTCTTAGTCAAAATTATTTTGATACTAATATAACTTTTACAATTTAACTCAACACGGTCTTAAAAGAATCTGGCTTTAAAATTCAGTAAATGTCAAAATTATATATTTATAGAGATAATTAATTAACTAGAATAGTATAATTTGGTATTTAAATATTTTTATAATTTGAAATATATAAAAATTCAAAAAATTATATTAAAGTTTATTTTAAAAAATCATATACAATTCTATCAAACGGGTAAGTTTTCATTTAAATATGATTTAGATCATGTCATTTTGGTTCGTCTCAAAGACTCAAACACAACATAGAATAGTACTATTCCTATCCTTTTTCATCTGGTTTTGTTTTCCAGTGCATATTAAACAAATGATTACATCTACCAAGTTCATATTCTATCCTGCTCTAATCAAGCTCCCTTATTCCTATCTTTTTTTCATCTCATCATGTCCACCAAATGGACCATGTTAACAGGTTTGTTCAAGGAATTTGAGCAATACAAAGGTTAGAAATTCTAAGAAGACAGAGCAAATTCAAATTTTGATGTTGCTTCTTAAAAACTAGAAAATAAATGATATAGTAACTCCGTATTGTTTCAGCAAATAACATGCATTATCTATTGATCATTTACTTATTCATTGTCAATTGCTCAAATATTATTCAGATTCTTCTGTTTATTTTTTTCGTAATTTGGTCTGGCCATTTATTTGATGGAGCTTGCTATGGGGCAAGGCTTGAGATACAGTTCTTGCAAGATTATTGGACTTAACACACAAGTATACAATTGGACTAAATTAAAGGAATATGAAGCAATGGGTCCACACCTTTCATGAACAAAATTAACTATAATTCTTTAACCAAGCAATAATATTTCCCTTTGGTTTTCTATTCATCTTTTCTTTTCTTGATACCAGGTTCTGTAATTTGTCGTACATCTTGTATATATTTGATATTAGCCTTTCCAAGTTATTTGAAGTGTTATACAAGCCATGATGACAACAGCTTTGCTTACCAAAAATTTGCCAACAGAATGGGCTAATACAGCCTTATACTAGACATACCTCTCTTAAAATTAAAATAAAATCCAAGGCACTAAGAACTCCAACAAACTGCCCCTTGCAGATGTCCCAGAGAGGAGCCATGGGAATTCCCTGTAAAATTATTCGATTCATAAAAGTTGTATGAACAAGCTACTGATCAGCAACAGAAAAAACATACAGTAACACTACAGATGAATATGCTAGAACAGGCTAATACTATTCAGCAACAGAAAAAGCATGCAGTAGCACTACAGATGAATATGCTACACCATAAAATGAAAGAAGCAAAAGACTCTAACATTTTCAAAGCAAGAGGTTTCAAAATAACTGCTCAAATTCAAGAAAAGTATTTAAAAGCATGAGTTATTTCCTTCCTATTTACCAGGGAAAGAAAGGAAGTTACATGCAGTATCCTGTATTCAAACACGTTTTTAGCATAATTACTCAAATATTTGAAAAGTCAATACAAGAATTTTAGTCCAAGCAAAAAGATACCTGCTCATGCAGTATGTGAAATGCCTGTTTCACAGGAAGATCAACATCCAAGGTAACAACCTGTGGCCAGATGTCACTAAATTAGTAAATTATGTAATTCTAGGTGGTAAGTCACCAAAATAATGGGTTGATGGTAAAAGTTCCAAACCTTGCCTGACTCAGGAAGTAATTCATATGCTGTGCAAGTAGATAGGAATGAAGAAATACGCTGACGAGAGGTCTGTACATCAGCATCTGATATTTGTGGCAACACATTACTTAGTGTACCATCTGTCAATCGGACCTGAACAATGAAATTTCATAAGTTTTGGTAAAGACTTTCTTTTTTAGACCAAATTACCCTTCAACTGTTGGCTCAGTAAACTACTACTTCTTTCCCACTTTCACATTTTGCACAGTCTCTTTACTCTCTCTCTCTCTCTCTCTCTCTCTCTCTCTCTCTCTCTCTCTCTCTCTCTTCCATTCATCCCACTCCCCAAAGCACTGACTATCCCAAACCTTCTAAGATGTGGACAAACATTTACAGTAAAAATATCAATTTATGTCAGACCTAGATTAATGAACATTAGATAATTGAAAGACATTAAAATAATGGGATCTAGGAGTTCTAAAAGGAGTTCTAATACAATCTTCAGATAGATCTCAGTATGAAAACTATTCTATGAAATTTCAGTACAAAAAGTACAACTCCACCAGCCAGTATGCTAAGAGATGCCATGCTCATTACAACAATCACAACTGTCAAAGTATCAGTAATGTTTACCATGCGTCGAAAAGCCTCATTATCCACATCCATGTTAGATCCAGAAACTATCTCTGGAGTTAAAACAGGTACAAAATTAGGATCAGTAGCCAATAAAACGGTATTAACTATCCCATATTCTCCAGATAAACAAGGTTGATGCTCATCATGCCGCCATTCTCCATCAACATAAAACTTGTACTGCATTCAGAATAACTATGTAATAAGTATCTAGCCACCAAGAATAAAGGTCAAACATTTTCTCAAAATGCCCCTTTGAATCCCACTGATACCTTTTATAAACAAACTTTAATCTGAAAATCGGGCAGTATCTCATAAAACATACATTGAGAACTTCCAACATCCCAAAAAGAAATCTCAAAAAAACTAAGATTGTGAATAGATCTTGCATTCAAAAACCTCTGGAAATAACCTCACCAAATAACATTTCTCTTATGCTGTCTATACTTTAAAGTATTGCAATTAATACCGAGCTCAGTGCCAAATGAACATTTTACCACCAAAACATAAATTATAAACAATAGCCTACAAAAATTATGAAGTGGACAAAACTTGTTAGTCAGACACTATAAAATGACCTGATGATAACCAGGGGCCAAGCTATGAATAACTTGAAACACAGTTGGGCAGCCTTCCACTGGCGACATTTGTAGAAGTTCAGACCACCTGGAAAGTGACACGAATCCCACGAAAACCAACAAAACAAAATCAGAAGAAAGTGGAGCCCTTTTCACCAAATGGATGATGATTGCAGAAGGATTAAGGTGTGGTAATCTACAAAAGACTCACCGTGTGAAAGAACCACTTAGATACACACTTCTTCCCCCATATGGCCACACGAACCGCATGGGAATTAGCACAGCCCCTGCCACACCACCAGCATCCCTCGCAGAATCCATGCTCGGACTGAACATTTTACCTCCAAATTCAGAGTGCTACACTGATAATACCCTCCAAGAACAACACTTCATTGCATCATGCCACCTTGTTCAATTCGTAGAGTGAATGCAGGACCAATTTAATGCACTAAGAAGCCAAAAAGAAAAAAAGAGAAAGAGAAAAGGCAGAATTCATCCCAAATCAAAATCCTGTGGGGAAAATAAAAAGTTCAAATTTTGATGCTTTGTTTCACGAAAAAATGTAAAACAGCCAGTGCCCATAGCTCACTGCAACAGAACCAAATAGAGATTTGAAGCGGGTACGAAAATCGACACCCCAATTTGCATGCAACAGACCCATTGACTAAAAGACACAAAACCCTAACCCTAAATCGAAAGAAACGTACCAAATCGAGCCTCGAACGTCCACGAATTTAAGAATTTCTGGAGAAAAAAGGCTTAGAGGAAAAAAAAAGAAAAAACATAGAAACCCTATTGAAACATAAGAGGAAACAGGTTGAGAAAATCGAAGATGGGTGAGCTAGGAAAGAATCCAACCGTGAAAAAAAAAAATACCAAAAAAGACGAAACCTTGAAATAGATGCTCAAAATTTATCACTGAAGCCAAAAACAAAAATTGATGTTAATTTAATCCGAAAATAAAGAAAGGAATAGGGTCAATGAATTATGATTTATGAATCTGCTGCTCACTAATCATTGTTAGAGAGGAAAAAGAATTTGTTTTGACAATAATAATAATAATAATAACAGCAAAATCTCAACATGCATGAGTTTAAACTTCTAGACAAATCATTTTTAATTAAACGATGACATGTTAATTAATGTTTTAAAAGCTTAATTATCACTCAATAAAACATTTAATTTTTTTAAATAAATACAAAAGTTTTATATCATTGCTACATCTAAATCAAATTCATGTTTTAGTGGTGTTAAAAAAAATCGATGAAAAAATTATAATTTGTGTTTAATCTTATTAATATATATACTATTATTATATAAAGAGATGTTATTTTTAATTACTTGTTTGTCATTTTTAATTACATTGTTTTATTTTTTATTTTATTAAAATATATAATTATATTATCTTTGTCTAACGCGAATGTGTATATAATAAATTTATTAATTTTATAATGAAACTTATTTAAACCGCTTATAACTAGTTTAAGGTATGAGACTATTTGCATTAAAAATATACTAAAATTTAATTAAAATATGTAAAATTTAAATTATGAAAAAAAATCAATTTCGTAAAAGTACAATAAAAAAAACATGTTTAATTCTATAATGACAAAAAAAACATATTTAATCTTACAATAACAAAAAAACATATTTAATTTTACAATAAAAATATATATTTAATCCTATAAAAATCATATAAATGAAACTTTTAAAATAGCTATAAGGAATCAATAATGCTGTGGCCATTTGAAAGATGACCATAAATTGATTTAATGGTTTTACGTGAAGTAAAAAAAACAAAACAAAAAACATAAAGAAGAAATTAATATGCAAAGGGTATGAGATTTGCATTAATGGGTGGAAGAATGGGAAACATCGTGAATATGAGATACTGTAATTGGATAATGATATGTCTTAAATTAAACTGTGATTTTAATCTACGTTCTCACTTAAATAGTGCATGTTTTATAAGCTTTGTTATTTCTATTAATTAAATATATATTAGACAACTATAATCATTTAAGTATCTGTTATTAAATATATTCGTGTTAATAATATAAGTTTGAACTCTCATTCATTTTTTAAATAAATAATAAAAAATTATAAATATTATTTTTCTTTTTATTTCCTTAAATTCAGGTCCCGTCTTCTCTTCTTAAATTTTACATTATAAAGGAGGGACATACAATAATACATCCAATCCCAATTTTAAAGCGTACCAATTTATAATACATTTAGTTACATAACTATGAATTTAAAAAATGTTTGCATAGTACTTTTTTATTTTTTATTTTTTTAAATATAACTTTACATCTCACTTATAAGTACACTTTCAATAATAATAATCATTAACCATCACATAAAAAAAAATTTAAAAATAAATAAATAAAAAATTCCTTCTCTTATTTTGTATACTACTTTACATCTGTATTTTTTTATTTATTATTTACTTTTTTATTTTTGGTTATCTTTATTATGTATAGATAGATGTTGATCTTAGAAGTACATATACCTTAAAAATAGAGACATGTATATTAATAAATCTGACATGATATAAGAATTGGACTTATTTTTTTTAACAAATCATCATATAACAATAGTTGTCATCAGCTTGATAATAATAATAAAAATCTACGTTATACCTGAACCAAGTTTTACTCATTGGTAGTGTGTTTAAATAAAATAAAAAAAAAGTTATTTATATAAGTTTTGAGTATCAATAAATTATAAATTTGTAATTGATTATTTAATAAGAAAATTGTTACCTTATTTTTTAATAGAATAAATAGAACTAATATTTTCTTCGGCTTTTCTTGTTTCATTTTTTATTAGAACAATGACATGGTAGTTACATTAATCTAATAAATTTTTTTTTATTAAATCTAATAAATAATTTGTTGGATTAAATAAAGAAAATTACTTATCATTTAGGTTAAAAAAATCATTAAATAAAATTTAATTAATCAATATATTGATTAAATTATATATTAATTTAGAAACTAAAAAAATTATTGATATCTGAAGTAGTTTTTTTATTAATAAAATTTATAAATTGGTATTTAATTAGTTATCCAGATTTAACTATTAATTGTTAGATTTTAAAATTATTAACTAAATTCTTGGTAACTAATTAGATATCAATTTATAAATTAATTTATAAATTTTATTAATATTACAAATTGTTTAGATATTAATAATTTTTTTAAGTATATAAAATAATATTTAATTTAATTAATATAATGACTATTTTTTTAAAATCGATTTTTTTAATGATTTTTTATAGTATTTAAGTACATAATTTCTCATTTATTTTTTGAACATATGTTAACCTTCCCAACACATTTAGGTTGAAAAAATATTTACACTCTCGATCTCGGAGTGTTGTAGAGAAGTTAGGATGTAAAGTTATAGGATTATAGTGTGTTGACACTACAAGAAATAATGATGGTAGAGTCTCCAAAATAACGACGTAAAGCGTAAAAAATGGACTCTACATAAGACTAGTGTGAGCTTAGCGTCCCAATAGAAATGAAAGTTAATGTTTTGGTGGCTTTGCATTAGAGACGACCTCCAATGAGACACAAATTTACAAGGTAGTGTTGGCTAAGCCTACATAAAGAAAATTATATTATTTAACTATAGCGTAGGTTTATGGGACACTAAAATAGCTATAAAATTAAATAATTATTAAGAAGTGGACTTTAAGTCTTTTCACCCACTTATATACTATGAAATGGTTCTAATCTATAGTCGATGTGAGATCTCCAACAACACACCCCCCTCATGTCGAGACTACCAACTCGTGCGTGAGGCTATATATTATGTATGGTCTGATATCATATTAAGAAGTGGATTTTAAGTCTAACTCAACCTTATAAAACTCACTTATAAGGTGAGGTTTACACCCACTTATATACTATGAAATGTCCTAATATATAATCGATGTGAGATCTCCAACAATAATTAAACTTAGAGTCGCCATTGGGGACACTACGTGAGAAAGCAAATGTGAGTAAATTATCACCATTGGGGATACTACCAGGGAAACAAATATTAGTGTCGCCTAGACCTACACTAAATTTAATAAAATATTAACTTACATCCATTTTGTGTCCCCATTCTCAACATAGTATTATTCTCCAACTTATTTTTTTATTGCATCTACTTTGTGTCCACATTCTAGACGCTAACTTATTATTATTTAAATAATTTTTAACTTGCATCCACTTTGTGTCCACATTTTAGACTCATATTATGCCGTCACTTATTTTTTTTCATTGTATCTACTTTGTGTCCCCATTCTAGATGTTAACTTATTATTATTATTTTAATAATTTTTAGTGTGAGTTAAAGGTCTCCATTGTGGACACAATGTTTGACATTTATTTTTGTGTCCAACTTGAG
>Ga0123342_1002903_pt1 | contig 28125 bp, 14 predicted proteins | sample Turbeawhitnodule_FD_89960 | JGI IMG/M metagenome (GOLD analysis project Ga0123342, IMG submission 89960) | Root nodule microbial communities of legume samples collected from Mexico - Turtle bean Mexico white nodule | ecosystem: Host-associated > Plants > Roots > Nodule | place: Mexico: Nepantla... | reverse complement strand
TTATACTGGTTCACTCTTAAACCAAGAGCTACATCCAGTCCCCAGAATACCACTGGGTAATCCACTAAGCAATCAAACCAGATTACAAAACACAAACCACCAAAGTAGTGACCTTGAACCCTTTAAGAAACACACTACCTTTGGCAAATCACACCAAGAGTATTGATCTTGAACACCTCAAGAACACACAATACTCCTTAGCAACACAACACCAGAAATGCAGTAGGTTTAGAGAGGATTACACCTTATCACAGTACAATCTGAATTGAGTACAATTGCAATCCTATTCCACTTTCTCTTGAAAATCCAAAGCTTGATGTGAATCTTGACATCTTAGAATCAAATGTGTCAAACTGAATTTCTCAAAACTGTTTCTTACTTATTTGAAAACATAAACAAACCATTTATATTTTCCAAAGATTGGTCAAAGCAATTAATGAAGGAGCGTATTCAGTTAGAAAACATTTAAAGCAGATTCACCATTCAAAACTGAAATCTGCTAGGATTTTCAGAGAAATAATCAGTTGAAACCACGAAATAACCAATTGTTTGGTTTGACAGTTAAGTCAACCAAACCAAAACAGTTTTCAACCTTTTTCAAAACTCTTAAGAGCAAAACAACCGATTGATTCGACAAAACAACATATTGTTTTTCACTTAGTTGGAAAAACACTTAATTTCAAAAAGGTTTTAAATCACACCAGTTTTAGATTCAACAAAGGAGTGGATAACACTTTATTCTACCAGATCCCACCCAAACACAACAGCAACACCAACCTTTCATCAAACACCTTGGATTTGAATTCTTCAAAGGACATGATCACCCATGATCAACAATATCTTCGTCAAGGTCAGTATAAAACACATATGCTCTTGATAAAAAAATATCGAAGCGAAGCCGACCATTGGTATTGAGAAAAATATTCACGCACATGAAAATCAACCCATTTATATCCCCGCCTTAAGCTCCAATTCTCTTTCACCCTATCGGCTCTTTCTTCGGCGGACAAACCTTCAAAGTTATCTTTATTACCAACACTCTCTCGGTTTGAAGGGGATGAGTTATTTGATTCCAGCTGAGAAGAACTGGCAGGAACCGTTATCGATTCTTTATTAACCTCTCGGTCGTTACCACTCGACAACCCTTCCAATGATGAAACAAAACTAAGGGAAGACATATCTAATAACCCAAGTCAAAACTGAAGTCAAAACTCAAAAGCTCTCAAAGCAGAGAAGAATATATGTGGACCACATTGGAAAATGAAGCCTGTTTATAAAAGTTTTCAAACCTTTTGGAAGGTCAAACGACATCAACATCTGACCATTAAATTTCATATTCATCCAACGATTTAGATGAAAAATCCCTTTAAATCAGTTTGAAAAGCATATTTAATGTGCGCGAGCTTCAAGAATGAAAGTACAACAATATTGCCAAAATCAATAAAGGCGTCTTTGTAACAACTATCTATTACTACAAGATCTTCGTCAATTCAGCTTTCCTTGATCCTGAGGGGCAAGTGATCTGGTCAGTAGGTCGAAAGGAGCCAAGAGAGTACTTCGTGCTCGACTTATTAAAGAGAACCAACCTGCTCTCCTATCAGGCTGATTACTATAAAAATGAAGAAACACTTGAGGGCTCGCTTTTAGATGTAGAAATTTACATATCAGCTGAAAGACCTGAATAACAGCCAAACTATTTGGATGAAGTTGAGTAAAAGTGACATTTAAAATATGAAGTACTCCTATTTGGAAATCATCTAATGAAAATCATATGTGCATATATGTATTTAAACATGAATAGAAATAGAAAAAATCTTCAACCGAATTTTCTCGGTCATGGCAAACATTATCAATAGGCGGACATATTCGAAAGGCGATGATATCTTCGTTAAGGTTAGCATAAAACAAATATGCTTTTGATAAAAAATACCAAAGCGAAGTCGACCACTGGTATTGAGAAAAATATGGATGCACATGAAAATCAACCCATTCATATCCCCGCCTCAAGCTCCAATTCTCTTCCGCCCTCTCGGATCTTTCGTCAGCGAACAAACCTTCAGAGTTATCTTTATTACCAACACTCTTTCGGTTTGAAGGGGATGATTTATTTGATTCCAGTTGAGAAGATCTGTCAGGAACAGTTATCGGTTCTTTATTGACCTGTCGGTCGCTACCACTCGACAACCCTTTCGACGACAAAACAAAACTAAGGGAAGACATACCTAATAACACAAGTCAAAACTCGAAAGCTCTCAAAGCAGAGAAGAATATATGTGGACCACATTGGAAAATGAAGCCTGTTTATAAAAGTTTTAAAACCTTTGGAAGGTCAAACGACATCAACATCTGACTGTTAAAATTCATATTCATCCAACGATTTAAATAAAAAACCCCTTCAAATTAGTTTGAAAAAGCGTATTTAATGTGCACGAGCTTCAAGAATGAAAGTACAACAATATTGCCAAAATCAATAAAGACGTCTTTGTAACAACTATCTATTACTACAGGATCTTCGTCAATTCAACTTTCCTTGATTCCGGGAGGCAAGTGAACTGGTGAGTAGGTCGAAAGAAATTGAGAACAAGTGAAATGTTAGTGGAAATATGATGTGGTAAGGAGCATAAGTGTCCAGGTTAAATGGAGACACGCACAAAATTGTGAATAAAATTAAGTCTAAAAATTAATTAGTGTGAGATAAACATAAAGATTAAAGTGATGTGAGAGGCCCAATAGGCCCATGAGCAAATAGTATAAATAGATAAGAGGTTTAGTTTAGTATTTTAGAGTTTGAATGAATTAAGAGAAACAAAACAATAACTTAATCTTCATAGTGTTCATGCAGGTACCATTTAACTTGCTGAGAGACAAAGAGGAATCTAGTAAACACGAAACACGAGAGATCGAGAGAAAAGACTAAATTGGAGGAGCAAAGGAAAGGTGAAGATGAATTCAGAAGGCACTTTATCTCATTTACACTTAGTGCAAATACAATTCTATATAGTTATAGTTCATACTATTTTTTTAAAAATACATCATTACTAAAAGTTTAATTAGTAAATATTTTTAAATAGACAAACTATATATATATATTTATGATAAGTATAAAGTTGTGATATTTTCTTAAACGTATAAAACAGATACATGATTAAAATATTGTATATACTACAATTATTTTCTCAAAATTTAATAGTTGAATATATATTATTTGCGCATATATTAATTTGTCTTGGTTTCGTTTAATTAATTTGGGAATAGATGAGAATAATAATGGAAAGTCCACAACTACAATCTTCTTCGTTATTGAGCACCAAATGAAAAAAAATAATACACTCACATATAAGTGATTTGTATAAAATATTTATTATTTTTTTCTTTCAAATTTATGTCCACATGATTTCTATTTGTTTTTCAAATATTCTTATAAATAGTGGGAAGTATATGAAAATTTATCGTGAATTAATTATATAAGAAAATATCACACTATTTTTAATTTAAAATCCTAATAAATTTATAATTTTTATTTGTTTATATATTAGAAACAAATTAATTCATTTATACAAAATATACTTAATACTTATTAAAAAATGTAGTTTTAAGTTTAATTCTTATACATCGACTTATAAAATAATATTTATACAATTTATTTATCATGAAATATTATAATTTTAAAGATCTTCAACAACACCTACAATAAAGTATATTTTATAATGAATTAACCATAATATATTTAAAAACAAATTATTCATGTTGTCTAAATCAAATATATTCACATGTCATTAAGAAAAAACTTATCATGACACTAGTTTGTTGTGCACGAATAGTAAATAAGTATACAAAAAAATAAAATAACTATTCAGAGAAACAAAACACATAAAGACAAAAACAAAAACTCAACATTAAGCTAAAAAATAATATACATAAAAGATTACAATTGTCAAGATAGGTCCCCTTGGACATAAACACCTTATCCTTATAAAGCGGAAAAGATAATATATAAAAAGTTACAAAATCTGTTAGAAAAAATAAATAAATTGAACTAACTAATAAACAAATGATGTTGCAAGCACCAAACATGACTAATTACAATTAATTATACATCTATTTTTGAGACAAACTAACTAAGGTATGATCCAAAATATTTTAGTTTGCATGTTTAAATTAATAACATATCCCATAGCATATTTAGTTAAGTTTTAAATCTCTTATAAATTTAATATTTTTAATTAAACTTTTCTGAAAAAAAAAGTTATATTGAATATTCAATTTTTTTGTTTATATTTTTTAATTAAGTTTTTGTGATTTATTTTTACTATCAACTAATATGACATATATGCTACCTTGTTTGGTGACATCTTAAAAACTACATGATTAAATTTTAAGTCTTTCATATATTTTGTTATTTTAATTTATTTTTTTATTAAAAAAGTATTTTATTGAGTATTAAAAGTCTTTATATTTTTTAAATGTAAATATTAAAATTTTAAACACTCAATAAACATAAATGATTTAACATGAACTCAATTAAAAATACTCAAATTTATATGAAAAAAATTAAAATTTAATTATGTAACTTTTTAATTTTTATATAAAGACACATAAACAATAACAATGTAGGCTAACATCAATCCAATTGATAACAAAATCAAACAAAGATTCAGAAACTTAATACAAAATGGACAAATTTATATTAAAATTAAAACTTAATTAAACCGAAATAATATAATGTTTATTCCAAACCAATTATATGCACTTACAATTTTGTAGTTATTTATTTTATTTATTTTTACTTTGTTTTTGCTTAATTTAAACCACTTCGTTTTTTTTCCTACAGTGTGCATTATCTTGTTTTTCAACACTCCCTCACTAAATACGTATAAAATCTAATCTCAAAATAAAATATCTTTAATTTCCTATTTAACATCTTTAAAAAAAATTACACACACACAAATAAAAATACACAGTGCCGTGCCCAAGCATCTAAAATTTTCTTTAGGTGATCTTTAAATTCGAACAGGTTTGTGTTTATTTATCGTTTAGAAACCCAAATTTGTTTTCATATTTTAAAATTATTTTTTCCTTTAACTAGCATTGTTATACTTTAATTGCACATAAAAAATGTCTGACTAAATACATGCAAAATGTAAGCTTAGCATAATTATATCTCTAATTTCCTATTTAACATTTAAAAAAAAGATTACTGAGGAGAAGATGTAGTGGGTATCTAAAATTTTGTTTTAGGATAAATCATAAAATCTGAAGATTTTTGAGTGTATCTTTCTGTTTTTAATAACCAATATAGGAAGGAGATTTTTTTTAATTTTTTTTTTATCTAGACCCCACGCGAGGAGACAGGGTGAGGAGGCACCACCACGAAACGCCGTGTCCATTTCCTATTGGAGAGCGCAGACAGAGCGTAACCTAATTTACAGCACTGTGAACCAAACACGAAACCCGCGCCGCACAGGGATAGCACCGACATAATTATAAATAAGCAAGGGTAATTCCGTCAACGCATATTATTTGCCATTATCCCCAGTTCTCCCTCTTCTCCAATTCTCATAATTCATCAACGCCGATAAAGCAAAAACCAAAAATACAGCCCTACACACACACATAGATTAAACATACCCCTGAGAGAAAGAGAAAGAGAAAGAAAGAGAGAGTCCTTCGATCTGGTTGTGATTTTCTTCTACTGCTCAACTCAACATTTACGTGCTCTTCCGCATTTAACCCTAACCGACCTATTGGACCTTCCCCTAAATTTTTCTCACATTCGATCTCCGCGATCCGGTGCGAGGACTCTCTCTATTAGGGTTCAACCGCTTCATTCTCTCTCTCACTCAATTCCTTCTAAGTAGGGTTTCTGTTCGCGACGCGCTCCACTTCTCCCGATTCAACTCCACGGTTAGGGTTTTGTTGTTTCGTGGTTCGCCTCCGCGATGCCGCGTAGTTCGAAGCACAAATCGAGCAAGCACAGTTCTCGGGACGCGAGGGAACACTCCGACTCTGAGCGAGATTCCGGCGCCAAGGATCGGAGGAGCAAGGAGGAGACCGGTAACGCGAAGGCGTCGAAGGATTCGGGTTCCGGGGAGAAGCGGAGGCTGGATTCGAAGGAGGCGCACGGGAACGGGGAGTACTCTGACGAGTACGCGTCGTCGTCGAAGCGGCGCAAGGAAGGCGGCGGGGGAGACAGGTGGAATGGTGGCGAGGAGGGAACGAAGAAGTCGAAGACAACGGGGGATTCGAAGAGCAGGAGGCGGGACGGAAGCGTGGGAGTCTACGGTGAGGGCGAGGAGGTGAAGAGGAGTAGCGGTAAAGGGGATGGGAAGCATAGGGATTCGGCTTCGGGGCGAAGCAGAGAGGGTGCGACGGAGAAGGAGAGGAAATTTAAAGAAGGTGGTAGGAGTGAGGAATCGGTTGATGAGCAAGAACAGCGCGTTTCCAAGCAGGTCTTTGAAATTAATGGTAAGGTAACTTGACTTGATTGTTTGGCGTTGTTGCATTTGTAGTGCCGTGACATTTAAACTGAAGCAGTTTTTGCGCATGTATGCGCGTCTTAAGAAAGATTAGCATGGTAATGGGATTGATATTTGACTTTCGGCTGTGTGTGTTTTGTTTGGAGGAGAGCAGCAGGGGTAAGGCTTTTTAAATAATAGCTTAGTTTTGAGTATAAGCGACCTCCGATTGCTCTTAGTTTAGGAACAATGGGGACAATACTTTGATTTGACTGGTTGTGTCTGCTGCCTCTCTATAATTTGTGAGCAGTTTTGGAATTCTTTGTGACCGATTTGACTTGTAGCTGATGACTGTAAATTTGAATGTCAATTACAATTTCAACTCATTTGAATGTCAAATTCTCAATTTATCTGCTCTCGTTTGTTTGAACAGACGTACTCTTTAACAGTTGTAATCTCTCCTTGTTCCATACATTCTGTCTGTTGTAACTGTTTATTCAATGTCGGTACTCATGAACAAGTCATTCCAACAATTTCTTGTCCTGTGACATTCTTTTTGAAATGTAGGTCTAATGTTATCAGACTTGTTTTTCTGTCATTGCTTTTCTTCCCTTTCTAATGAGTTAAACTTCTCTTCCTTTGATCGTGAGGTTGTTGGATGATGAACAGATGGGTAAAGAAAATTGATGGATTGATTTAGGTTAGAGTATTTTAGTTGAGTTTCTCTGATTAGTGCATGTATATATTGTTTGTTGGTGTTAAGCGCTACCTTGTGTGTTGGCCCAAACTGATTCAAATGCGTGTTACATATGTGTGATTAAAAGTAATTCACATAGTTGACATTTTCAAATCTTTACATGAAGAAAAGTTTAATTCTAGGTTGGTCATATTATAAAAGCTGTTAGATTTTTCCTTTTCTCTGTCGAATAATATAGGCTGACAGTTGAATCCTGTTGGCAGATTTCTGCATTATATATCTAAAATGAAATGATAAGTCATTAATGTTAAGTTTCTAGTCATTGGTTGGACGTAGAAGCAATGGTTGCTGTCTGCCTTTTCTGTAAGCAATTATAATTAGATTAGAAACGTCAGTGTAATCTAATTTACACTATCAAGTTTGACCTCATCCTGGAATCTGAATGTGAAGTTCATATTATCTAAAACAATGTATGTTGCATACAGGGATTTATTGAGTTTGAATTCTCTCTCTTTTTATTTTTATCAATAATGGTGGAGTCTGTTTATGCAAGAGAGACAATTTTATTGTAGGGACCTACTCTTATATGTGTTGTTCTCCACATTATTTACATTTATAAATGCTCTATGTGCTTATTTCTCTCATAATACGCCTTATGTTAGTGATATAAGGAAATAATATTTATCTTTTACCATATTTATGGTCAACTTTTTTCTTGGAGTCCACATTCATTTATGCAAAGCTTGCTTTTAAGGTCATGGATTATTTTCTGCTTTATATGGTAATGGACTGATAAATTGAAGCTGTTTAGAATCATTGAATGCAAAATTTAAGGGTGGTGTCCTTCAATGGGGGATAGACTCGTTGGTTTTGGGGAAATTTTAAGGTAATTGAAATGAATATTTTGTATATTACAGGTAAAATGCTATCTCCAAAATATCAATATTTCATTGCTTAGGTTTACGTGGCTTGGACCTGAAAACTGGTCATAAAATACATCAATATGATTTCATTTAAAACTTGTAATGAAATTATTTTATGAGTATTAGTGGCAGCAATGATGAAGAGTATGCTACACAACACCAGGTTCTTTAACCTTCATTTCTTGTGAGAACTCAAATTTTCTTATAACTATCCATTGCTAGAGTGATCCCCCTGTTCTGCATTATTCTGTTTCAGATTTGGTTTTATGTCATAATTTGTTGAATTTAAATCTCTGTTGTGTTGAGTGGATTTTTTTTAGTATATTACAGAAGATAATTTTGCCTGACAACCTTGCAAATGAGAGGCTGTTTTTTACTATATGATGAAAATTTAGTGAATTTGATTGAATATAATTACTTTGTGTGTTTTAATATGCATTGTTCATGTGCATGCTTGAATCGCTCTCTCTCTCTCTATATATATATATATATACACACACACACTTACATCCTTTTGCTAACTTACTCTAGTATAAAGGATTTTGTACGAGTAAATCATGCCTGCTTATCTTGTACTTGGGTGGGGTACACTTTTTTGCTCTGGTCATTTATGTGATTTTTTATTGTATACATATGTTCAAGTTTTCAATTTCGTTTGATCCTTTTAGAATGAAACATATAATGCATCATATCATGTAATTTTAATTGGGATTCAACTGGTTCATCCTACCAGTGGTTATGATTAAAGGTGTAATTGAACATTTTAGGATTGTTTATGTTTCACTGCCCGATGTTAAAGTAATGCTAAACAAGTTTCTACCCATGTCTCTAGGGTAGTGGTTGTGGATTATTTGAAAAGTTAAATATTTGTTTGTGTATTTGGTCTATAACATAACTCGAAATGTCCTAAGTTCAACTTTTTTCATATTCTTTCTTGTAACTCTTCCCTTTGGAGCACACCATTCCTTCTGGACTTTTGTTGTATACTTTCATACGATCTACTCGGATTTGTTTAGAAGACAATTATTGATTTTGATCTGTGGTTATGCAGATTCAAAGAAAATGGAGGAGTTAAGAAGCCCTGAACCTGATAACCAGCTTGAGAGGCGAATGAGGAAGAAGAGGGATGACTACAGTGATGGTGATAAGCATCAAGATAATGTTGGGGATGGTTATGATAGACATTTATCTTCTAGGGATGAGGCCAAGGATGTTAAAAAGAAGGATGATAGGCGAAAGGAAGAGAAATATAGGGACAAATATAAGGAAGAAATAGACAGGGAGAACAAACATCGACATGACAAGCAACGTGATGAACGCCCTGCTAAAGATCATACTACCATTAGGTCTGATGATAAACACTCTAGGGAAGAAAAGAATAGTATAGAATCAAGGCAAAAGAGAAACAAGCTTCCAGAGAGTGACAGGGACCGTGATCGTGATGGAGATCGTGATTTGGATTCTGTCCGTGATCCTGAACACCATAGTGAACGAGAACGTGATCGGGATTATGATATTGACAGGGATCATGATTATGATAGGGATCGAGATTGGGACTGGGATCGTGAACGAGATCATGAACGTGAACGAGACAGAGATCGTGACCGTCGCCGTGACCGTGACGGATCAAACTTGGATGACAGAAGTACTAGAGGAAAAGACAGTGGAACAAAGAAAAGAGCTTTGGATGACCGTGAAGATTATACTGACTCTAAATCTAGAGCAGTTAAGAGTTACTATCCTGATGCAGAGAAAAGGAGTTTAAGCACCAGCAGAGCTGATTCTGATGTTGACAGAGGAAGATCTCAACATCGACAAGCTCATGCAGATTCAACTGGGACTAGCAATAAGCACAGATCTTCTCCAGCCTCAAATACACATAGTGGCAAGGATGACTATAGGTACTATTTAATTTTTATTTGAAATTTGGTTGAATTATTGAGTTTATTTTGTAATTTTCAGGTGGAGATTCAGGAAGTAGTTTTTTGCACTTTTGGTCTGTAGTTTTTCAGGGCTTTGGTACTTTGATGTAGTAGCGCTATAATATGATTTCTGATCAAACAATTCATGTGTTATTTTCTCTGAGGAAGTCTAATAATTAGCGTAAGCTTCTCATTTATGATGGCTCAGCTGAGTGTAAAGATTAACCTTCTAGGCAACTCATGGCATTAATAACTTGGTTTTACACTTTGGTATAAATATGGGGGGCATTTTTAAACTCAATGAAGAAACTTCCCCTTTATCATCAGCAGAAGTAATTAAAATTAGTTTGATTGGAATTACAAGTTTAGCTTGCACTCATTAAATTTTATGGTTAGCTGTAACTATTACTTTTGCATGGGAATTATAGCATACGATCTATAGTAACTGGTTTCTATTACCCCCATGTTTCAGAAGTGCAAAAGGTGAAGATTCAAAGTACAGAGACCCAACAGTAGAGCAGAGAACCAAAGGCTCGAGAGAGGGTTACTCCGGGACATCAGATAGAGGTCCTAAATACAAATTAATGGAAAAACCAATTAAAATAGATGAAAGTCATGCAGGAGATTTGTCAACTGAAAGGTCATCCAGTACCAAGGCTTCACCTGGGGGCCTGATGGATAGATCTCCTTCATCAACAAGCATTGATCGCAGGTATGTGAACAGGAGCAGTGTTAGGCGGAATCTTGAAATTGATGAAAGTGGAAGGAGGAACAGTACTGATGGAAGAGATTTCCCTACTTCTGATGATAGACTTGGCAGGGAGTTGGCTCTAGATAAACCACTATTGGATGAACCCTCTCAGGCAGATTCATCTTTATATGGTAGGACTAGTCAGAGCAATGCACCATTGATTCCTCCTCCACCTGGTTTCAGAGCTACCTTAGATAGGCCTTATATGGGTTCTTTAGAGGATGATGTGAGAGATAACTCTAATTCACGATTCAGAAGAAGTAGTGAACCTGGCTTTGTTAGAGGGCATGGTGGCAATTCGTGGAGGGCAGTTCCAAACTGGAATTCACCAGTACCAAATGGATTTGTCCCCTTCCCACCTGGGCCTGCGCATGGAGGTTTTCAAACAATGGTGCCACAGTTTGCATCTCAGCCTATTTTTGGTGTTAGGCCTCCAATGGAAGTTAACCATGCTGGCATTCCTTACCATATTGCTGATGCTGACAGATTTTCAGGTCACTTGCGCCCACTTGGGTGGCCAAATTTGATGGATGGTACAGGAACGGCTCATTTGCATGGATGGGATAGTAGTAATGGTGTCTTCAGAGATGATCCTCACATGTATGGTAATTCTGATTGGGATAGGAATAGGCATTCAGCAAATAGTCATGGATGGGAATCTGGTCCAGAGACTTGGAAAGAGCAGAATTGTGATTCAAAGAAGGAATTGCCTTCCCCGGTCTGCAAAGATGAATCAGTTCCTGTCGTGGTTGATAATGGTTTAACTGATCTGACAAGTCAGATGTCTCAGGATGAACATAACCGACATGAAGATGTTGAGAAATCTCCTGAAAGGAAGTTGTCCAGTCTCAGTTCTCCAACTGAAGTACAACTGCACTCTTTGTCCTCAACCCTTCTTGAAAAGGCGCCTGATACTTTGACACCAAGTGATGATACTTCCCTTTTCAGCCGTTTCTACCTTTCCAAACTTGACATTTCGGTGGACTTAGTATCACCAGAGTTATATGAGCAGTGTATGTGTGTTCTGAATGTTGACAAAAGTGCTTCAGTTGATGCAATTGCCAGTACAGAATTATTATTGAAGGTATCTTAGAAAACATTTTTGCTTCTCATTTTTTTCCCAAAAATTTAGAACTTCCATTCTAACTGAATTTTTTCTAGTTTTTTTTTTTTTTATATTTTTATTTTTTTATGCCTACTATATAGCTTAAAGTGATTTAGAACAACTTGTTATTATCCTTTTTAGTGAAGTGATTTTATTTTAAGTGAAGTGGTTTATTTTGTTAAATTTAAACTGTATTTATTACACTATTAATAATGCAACAAAATGGTTCCTGACTCAGTTTTTTCTGTCCTGTGAATTGACAGAATTGTTCAAGAACACGCCAGAAATATGCTGCCACCTTATCAAGGCGTCCACCTTTTCCAGAAATTGATAATTCTATCTTCCAGGTAAAGCTACTGTCAGTTGCATTAATGGTTACAGAAATGATCTTTAGTGAATAATGCTGATATTTGTAATTTTATTGATATTCTTCTCTAACCCTTAATTGTTGTAAAAATTTATTGGTAATGATAATAAACATTTGCGTTTATAATTTTATCTTCCCAAACTCTCCATTTGTTATGTTCTATGAATGCTTAAATACTGAATTCAGTATTCTTAATGAGTGGATATTTTCTCCAATTTTCAGATATCCATGAACCTCTACAAGAAGCACATGGTGAAGCTGCCTAACAAGGGGGAGGTAGACAATATTGTGGTATCCAACCTAATGCAAGTGGATGATGAGTCGATTCCTATTCCTAGTTTGGAGAATGGGCATGCTTCTGTCTCAGCTACCAATGGGATAAAAGATGTGCCAATGCCGACATTAGAATCAGGCAAAGTGGAAACTGTATCTCCTGCAAAAGAGCAATTGGAAGAGATCAATCAATCCTACAGCCAACTGGAGCTAGATCATGATGATAATAAGTCTGGCATGTCCAGTCCATCTTCTGGTCGTGTGGACCAAGCAGCAGCTGTAGCAGGTTTGCAAGAGAAAGAGCCCGAAATCACTGCTGATATGGTGGATTCAGGGGATGCAGAGGAGGATTATTCCTTGGCCGCTAAAAATGAAGCTCAGTTGGCCTCCACTTTGCTCGGAGAGGGTGATAACATAGATTGCAAAGCTAAAACTACTGGTTTTGCCCGTTGTGCAGATGAAAAGCTTGGTTTTGGTGACACAAAGGTTAATCCTAATCCCTTAATTGTTGAGGATGGGTCTCCCAAAGCTTGTGATGCTTTGATGCCTGGTTCAAATGAGTCTGAGTCACTAATTTTAAGCCGGATACATCATTCTCCTGAAAGTACACATTGAGACAATTTCTATATCTTTCATTGCTTTTTATCCATCAGGTTTAATTTCCTTCCTCTTTTTGTTGCTTTCATTTTGAGCGAGAATAAAAGAAATGGCATTCATATTCCCTAGAATTGAGCCTTTCAAATCCCCATGCATGAGTTTTCTCGCAGTTCGTTACTCTTTAGCATTTCTTCTTCTCCATGCCGTTGCAGTAATCTGTCCTCTTGAGTTGCGTGCTCTTCTACACGAAGACTGCAATGCAGCTCTAAATCTCACTTCATTTTTATGAAGTTTTTTCCAAAAAGAATTTGAAGTGGTACTACAGTTCCTTCCATGATTTCCTTGGTTGTTTCATGCTTTTGCCTTTTCAACCCGTTTTCTTTCTCTCAACATCCGATTTATATCATCAAACCTCGCTTTCTTCGATGTCTTTTTCACTAATTGTTTTAGAAATGCTAGTAATATATTTTTTGAAACTTTTTCCCATGCATATTTGTAATTTCTGTAGTCTTAGTTTAAACTAAATAATATGCTTTTTAATCTCATTTTGTTGCGTTCCGTTTCATTCTTTAATTATGGAGGGTCCACATGAATTTTTCCCCAACCACAAATTATGTTGAGAAGAATGTGTTGCTTGCATTCTCTAAAATCATATCGAAACAGGTTTTGAACACTTTTAGACATCATAGGTTTAAACTTATTGAAAACTGCACATCTTTTTGTAGGTTTTAATAATTTTCAACTTCGAATAAAGTGTTCAGAAAAGTGTACCCTATTAACACCCCTCGTTTGTTTGGTATAGTTGTTTGGTATTTTTTTAAGTTTAATTTATTAAGTTGAAAGTGAAATGGTATTACAGTAGGTTCAATAAGAGTTTAAATACGATGTTAATAGAAAAGGGATTTATATTGTTAGATATATTAAGATTGTTATATATTTTAAATTAGTTGATTTTGTAATAATGTTAAAGTCATACTTAAGAAACCTAATAATGAATTTTAATAAAAAATGGATGCAAAATTCAAGGAGATTGGAGAAATGATAAATGTTATTATTGTCTAATTCTTTGACCTAACTTATTTTTTGGATCTTAATTTGCGTGCAATTTAATAAAAGTAAAATTATGTATTTTTTTAAAATATGACAAATATTAGATTTAGATTTTACCCAAAAAATTATATGATTAAGTACTCTTCAAATGGTGTTATAATTTGAGTTGGTTCTATCATCACTGTCATCTTTAACTACGGATTGTTATTACTGTTATTGTTGCTTATACTACACAGGTAGGCAGGTGTTTACATACACACGTTGAAGAATGAAATTTTGATGCATCTTATTTTCGTTTACAGTTTTATCACCTTCCTTATTTCGCTGTGATATTTGTTTATGTTTAAATATAGTATTATCATAAGTATTAATTAACTCGAATGTTAATTTTAGCAACTCAAAAAGTAAATTTATTGTTATTTATTAAAAAATATTTCTTTAATATTACAAAGTTAATAAACAAACAATACTTAATAAAGCTTTTTATCGTTTCAATGGTATTGTTCAAATGTTAACTACATGATACTAATAGAAAATAAAATAAAAAATTACACGTACATTATGAGTTGAAATACTCGATAAATGTTAAACTATGTACTTATTTATAGGCTTTTAAGTCTTTCGACCCCATATTTTCAAATGATGTTATTCTCCTTAAACTAGAAACTAGTTTTATTAGCGTGAGTTAGGTTGTTATTGAGTAACCATTTTGGAGAAAAATTAAGCTGATAAAATTGTAACATATAATAATTAAAAAACTAATTAAAATTATGTTTTATTGAATAAGAATAGGACAAGAAAAGAAGTGCAAACTGATTGAAAGAATAGAAATGTAAGAAAATATTTGGTATAATTATTTTTTTTCCTACGTTAATGGTTAATTTACTATAGTTGTTTTAAAAAAACAATTTAGTTTTAATATTTATTTAAAAATAAAAATTTGGTTTTTTCGTTAAATTGGTATGAATGCCATTAATTTGAGATTATGTGGCAAATTACGTGTCGCACCGTGACAGTTTTATTTTCATCAAATTAAACAAAATAAAATAATTAAATATTTTATTTATTTATTTAATTATGTAAGTTTCAATTGACGAGTTTGGTGTTTATTGAATACTCCATGATATTAGAAGTATATTAGGAGTAGTCAACAACACCACTTCTGTTGACAGCATAATGAATGTTGAACTTCCTCCCAATTGGTAGACACTGCCTATTGATTGAAATAAGGGGACAATCCATCCAGCTGAGCATCTTGATATGTGATCCAAATGGGTCTTTACACCTTAGACAACGTGGTGCTATGTTGTGTTTTTTTTTTAATATTTATAAAAAAGAATAGTGTTACACCCTTCTTTATTTACAATTTTGAGATTTTGGTGACAAAATTTGGAACATAATTTATATCAAGCCACCCTCTTTAATAATGGTCAAGAGAAGGATGAGTCATCGAGACTATTTATGGAGAGATTTTGAAAAGTAACTATAAATATCTAAAATCTCAATTCCAAAGTCAATTGTGAATTTGTATGAGCTGAGAAGGATAGCAACAAATTTCATGGAAGTTGAAGAGTTCTATGAATTTTAGAATGAGGTCCAGGCCGTGAACATACCTAAGAAGGACAAGGAGAAAAAGAGTTCAGGCTAACCTTACTCATTAAATAAATCCAAGAAGAATCAAAAACTTTAATTTTACAAAAAAAACTTTAAATATCGACTAATTTTGTCTTCTCAAAATATGTCTACGACTCAAAATGTCTGACATAAGTAAACAATGTCAATGTTATTAAATATTCGATCACTTGATTTAAGAATGTTTGTCATTCATAGATAAGACAATTTTTAGATGTTTGTTAAAAAAGAATATTAATATTAGTTTATTTTTTTCACAATGGTTTTAACTTGCATTTTTTATTTTTTTTATATTTTAATTTTCTTTATCTCAGCGACTGATAATGAGAAAGAGCGTTGTCATTTATGTATTTTTTGGTCACCTTTTGTAATTGTCTTAAGTAATCTATAAAAGTGACAATTTTCATTTTACTCTTTGATTTAATTTTTTTTTTTATATTTTTATAATTTAAAAGCTTTTTAAATGGTAAAATCTGAAAATTAAAATTGTGTTTTAAATTACATTATTTTAAAGTTATTTTTAATTAAACTTTTTTTATAAATTTTAGAATTCGAAAGCTAAAAATAACTTTATAGGTAAATCTGGAACGCATGTCTCCCTTCTTTCCATCTCTCAGCACCATGAAGGAGACAAGAGGGTCGCTTTCTTTTTTCTCTAAAGAACTTCTTCTTTAGCACTGTGTAATTCGAAAGTTTTTAATTGTGTAATCTAAAAAATACTTTAACTTAAATCTGAAAAACACTTTAACTTCAAATAAGAAAGCAAAGTAGAAGTTTTCATATTTAGAAAATAGGAAGAAATACCTTCTTACTAACAAAGATGCACAAATATCATATAGTCGAGGTTTTTGACTAAACCTTTTCTCAATAAATATTTTTCCTCTCCATTTTAAGTGTCCAAATTTAAAAAACACTTTATTACTATTTCAATTTTTAAAATTCAAAATAATATTAATTACTTTAATGATTTATACTTTAAATATTGTTTAATTCTTAATTAATTTATGCATATATATATATATATATGTGTGTAAAAATAAAAAGTAATATATTTCATTAAAGTAAAAAGGCTACTTTTTCCTAAATCTGCCATTTAAAAAATATAAGATGTAGTTTATAGTTTTAGTTATATAATTCGAAAGTCTTTTAAAAATTAGAAATTAGTATTTAAAAAAAATAAAATGTAGTTTATAGTTTGAATTATATAATTCGAATGTCTTTTATAAATTAGAAATTAGTTTTTGAGTTATGTAACTTGATTATATAATTTTTGGATATGTAATTAGCTTCTGAATTATTAATTTAAAATATATTTAAATTACATAATTTATAAGTTTATCTCAAATAAAAAAATAATTATATAATCTGAAATACTATTTTTAAAAAAAAAATATTTTAAATTACATATTTCCAGAACTTATATTAATTTTAGAATTATGTAATCTGGAGATGTGTGCAGGTAATGAAATTATGCGTGAGACTAGCAAATAGAGTCCTGAATTAGCTGCTGCTTGCGAAGTATGGAAGAAGATCAAATTTGAATTTCAAACAATGGATATTTTAGATTAATTACAATTAAACTCGGAACAATCTTTTCCTAACACTTTCAGATTCAAAAATCTAGCTTATCTTCAACCAAAGTTCCAATTGATGTCAGTTTCTAGCCTTCCTGTAATTCAAAAACTTACAAACAGTTCCAACACCCCAGGTACTGTTATCATCGATGTCCTGGAAGTGATGATAATTTTTTTCCTTATACATACGCTTTTTCAGAATACAAATAAACACGTTTGAAAAATTGTGAAACGACGTGAGTAAGCCATTATATAAAATTTTAACAGATACATGCCACGATATTACACACTCTACCAATGTACGGACACTGTTTCATGAAATGTAGATTCCAAACATTCCAGCTATTAATAACCAAAATCTTGAAACACTATCAATGGCTCCTGTCTTGGTTAGAGTAATGGTCATAAATTCACAATAAAGTACAATAAAAGCTACAAAATATGGCTCATTGTCCTACTATCCCCACTCATCTTCCTAGTAGTGCACAATAATCACACGCATACCAAGTGAGAAACTACTAGAAAAACAGTAATCTTCAAAATTGTTTTCTCAGATCAGTCCCTGGCGCTGTAAGTCAGTGTATGTCTTTTTATTATAGATGTTGCCTTCTTTGTCTTCATACTCTTCCTCTAGATCTGGGCGCCACTTGTTTACTCCTTGTCTTTGCTGTATCTTCTTCCAAAGGTCCTTTGCTTCCTGCAACAGAGTAGGATAAGATACTATAAATCCTCACTTTTTAATTTTCCATCTTTGCAATCGAACATGGAGCTGAAGATACGAAATACAATAAGCATAAAAGGAGTACAAACTGCACAAGTCCCTGAAAATAAGATTTTGCCAATTATGTCTGCTGCTGGACAAAGTTCTAAAAAGCAAATTCCTCTTTGAAATTGCAATGAGCATTCCACACAAGCGGAATCTTATTGAAATGTTCAGGTGTTATGAGAGATTAAATGTCCTAAACTAATTAATAATCAAATCATGCACTCATATAATATTGGACACAATTTTTGTAAAAGTTATACATTTCAAACTTATTAATAAATGGGTTCTACTAACTAGTACCCAAAAGGAATTCGTTAAGGAATAAATAAGAAGTTCATTGGAAATCACAGCAGGAGTGCATTAGCAACATTGGATATTCCACTTTCTCATAAAAGAAACTTTTGATTTATTGACTTACAAAACAGTAACATCGAAGAAAATTTTAACACTGGATAATGAAGTTATTTTTCAATTAGTTATAGACCATGGGAAAAATATATAATGTTGACGTGGACTATTTCCATTTGAAATCATGAAGGACTCAGACTCAAACAAAAAATAAAATAATGGTGTCGTATACACAAAAGATGAAAGTAATTTATATTTTGCTTAAGAAATGACACAGACTGACTGCCTGCAAGGGAATGAAATGAAACAAATAAATATATGCGTACCTCAATTGATGTGATTTCATTGAAATTCTTGGTATTCGGAATACCAAGACACCGCATCCCATGTTGATGGCGCCATTCTTTAAAATGTCGTTCAAAAGCCCGACGGCCCCAATAACTATAGTTCCCACATATCTCACACTTAAATTCCTGAAATACATATTTCCCTTCATTTAATAATCAAATACTGAGCTAATGAAATGTATAAAAAAATACTGTGAGACACAAAAGAAGTACTATAACAAGTCTCCCTACCCTTTCAATCAGTAAACAGATTTATCTAATGTGACATGATTCTACCAACTAGTAGCAGATGTAACAATAATTTCTTTCAAAATATTGATTTAAGTTTCCAAAATTCTAATGCTAAATAAATAATACCTGACCCAGACCATGTAGCTTATATAGCCAATAAGGTATAGGTTTTCCATCCCACCCCATTGGTAATTTTAGGGGATTATATATCTGCTGCTCGTCATCTTCGCTTTCAGTGTCCTCTTGTGTCTCTTCCTGTCAAGATAATATAACAAACAATTAAATGAGCTCACTTTTAGAACATAGACGGAAGTAAACGGCCAACATCTAACTGAGGTATGGAAAAAGTCTGAAACTTCTTTCTCTAGTAAATAGGGGCTGTGAAACTTAATAAACAAAAGTTTTTATTTGTCCAGGATTTTCAATGACCCAAAAAGAGACAAAGCATGTTGTGTGCACCTAACAGTCAATTCTTTTGATATTTCTCATCTCAATCCCAGTAAATATTTTTTTCAAGTTAACTTTTGCTAGGTCATTCTTTTTCTCTTCAACCCTTTCATAAAAAATGCCTGTAGATGATGCAATCTAACAGCATACTCCATTCTAAAACAGATAAGTACAAGATTTAAAGTTATACTGGAGCCGGTACTGCACACAAGTTTACACACAGTTTCTTAATGGTGGGATACAAATCAAATTATATTTTGGGATGAATAATTCAAAAAGTACTATTATTGATGAGTAGAATGGAGAAAAGCCATCTTGGGGACCATGTTGAACCCAGCTATTACTTGAATGACTGTCAATCTACTCAATCATTGCCTCTTTAGATTTTAGTTTCTCAAATAAATAAATAAAACACCACCAGATGCTTATAAGGCAAACAAGAAATGCATGTGGTATATTTATGGCATCCAAGATACAAAAAGATATCATCTAAAAAACAGATGTTTTAAAATAGGTCCTAAATTAATCCTACAAAACTGGATTAGGTGAGAATTGACCAGGCTTTATAAGTTCGATTTATGTCATCCCTAGTTCATGTGGGACTAAATACAACCCTCAAGGCTGCAATTAAGGTGCCTTCCCAACAATTAGGTTATTGCAATGGTGAATCAATAAAAACTAATTTGAGAAATTATTTTCAAAATTAATGTAGCATGAATCACTATGTTTTTGAGGATCATTACATTGCTTTGACTAAATGACTAACCTCCTCACGTTCTGCTTCCATTTCTTCATATGTTAGGGCCTGTTTCTTTACAACATTGTCTTTTGTTCGAGCAATTGTCTGTGGAAGGGTCAGACAAATTATCCAGATAGAAACTTTGATAAATGCAATCATTATACATATCCAAAATGCTGAAAAGAAGACTTCAATGAAAGTAAACCAAAGGAAAATAACCAAAATGAGCTAACCTCCTCTAACAAATCACACAGTTTTTCCATTTTAGCTTCCATCAATGCAATTTCTTTAGAATTTCCATCTTCTTGTGGAACTGCAGCAACCCTGTTCTTTTCTACACCACGTGTCCCCTTAGCAAAATGCTTTCTCTCCAACTTTTCAAGAGGTGTGTGCTGCATGAAAAAAAAATTGTCAAATACCCAGATTTACTATACAGATCAAGGTTGTCAAACTCGAGAGTCTACGTAGACTCGTGGGAGTTCCGTAGGCTTGACTCAAACTCGTAAGAGTTTACTTCACATGATTTTTTTTTAATAATAAATAACTACATTTAGTCATGAATGAGAATTATATAACTTCAAAGTACCTCAAATAAAGAAGTTCATACAAATACTACAGAAGTTAAATTGTTGAAGTCATAGAAATTAAATAATTAGAAATGGACAAATGTCAAGTTTCTATGTCCAATCCTGTAATGATATCCTCTCCTCCATCATCTTCATCTTCATCACAATCCACATTGGCATCAAAAGTTATATTTTCAAGATCAAATGCATCTAGAGTTGGAACTCTTATTGCTATAGTGAACATTTTGACCAGCACAAGGTTCAAAGTCCTCCCTAGTTCCAGCAAGATGATGCTTGAATCTAAATATTCCTCCACTCACACTCTTTGGACAATAATTACATTTCACCTTATTACCATTTCCACTAATATCTATCCCATACTTCCATCCAATATCCGATCTATTTCCTGAAGCATTTTTACTTCTACTAAAAATAGAAGATGCACTTGGATTGACCCCACTTTAATTTGATCCACTCCCAGAGATTAGCTCCAAATTCAATTTCTGCCAAAATAAAATAAAATTTGCAGCAAGTTTTCTCAATTAAAAAAACAAAGAGCATTCCAAACAAAAAAAAAATCTGCACCTCAATTAAATAAAAAAAATCCAATTTGGAGTCCATCTTGTATTCTACAGCCCAATAAAAAAAACAGAACCCTAATTCCCTAAATCACACCACGTAACAATGGAACCCTGATTCCACACACCACATCCCTAACCTTATATGATGAACGGCACCTCCGACACCACGGTCAACCTACGACCACCACAATCGCTGCACGAACCCCCACCACCCCGCAACCTAACCGCCACCACCGCACAACTGCTCCGCTCGATCACCACCATCGCTGCAGTTGTTCAGAGAAGACGGACCACCTCCGCGCACTCCACAAAAGACGCAAAGTGAAACCAAAACGAAAACGAAACGCGAAACCCTAAAGGTCAGTTTATTTCATTTAAATTTCGCAAAACCCTAAACGCGACACCGTTTTGGGTTAAAACGAAAACCCAGTTGAACTCGCCAACTCGGAGCAGACTCGTGAGTTTGAAAGAGTTCACTCTGATTCTGCCGAGTTTAGTCAAAAACCGAGTTTACTACCAAGTTAACTCGGTAAGGGTAAGTGGAAACGTGAACTCGGACAAGTCAACGAGTTGACTCGCGAGTTAGACAACCATGATACAGATATATTGCTTATGGGCAGGGCTTCAAATCTACTTTAAACAAAATTCAATCAATCAAGGTCTCCTAGAACAAATAGAATTTCGTAGGTCAAAGAATTTTAATTTAATTTTGATCTACCATGGACAATGGAAATGCCACTTATGATATAGATAATGAATTCACACTTCCACGGTATTATTCAAATGTATTTGACAATGGACAAGCTGAACAAATAATGAATTTCCAGTACTTAAATAAAATAGAATCAAGCAGGGATGATGTTATATATCATGCCAAGAGCCAATTATATACACAATAGCTAGTGCTCCAATAACTGTAATCGCTGATAAGGGTAAGAGACCAGAATGATGGGTCCAAGTAAGTTAAAACATAAGGAACGGTAGCCAATAGAATTTTGACTCTGATAGAAAAGTCACTAAACATCCCTTATGACACTAATTTAGACATTTAGAGATATCATCCCAAAGATAATTCCTACTTTCCTACTTCCTTCCACGAAAATAACAAAATATATAAAATATTGGGAGGAGTGCAGGAGTGAATTATACCATGTAGGGTTAGAAATTACCTTTGTGAGGAAGAGCCTCTCAGCCCGTTGCTGGATAGTACCACCAGTCTTAAGCCCCAATGCAGCCAGAGCCTATCACATCAAAATGAGAAGAAAAAGATGTAATCAATTCTTCAATTTTATCATAATTGATGGTGAATTTTCCCATTGACAAGCTACATTGTTAATGGAATGCATGCCCACACACAATTATACAGAGTCTTCAATTTTACCTCCTTTAACCTTTCAGGACCCACTTCCATCAGCTCTTCAACAGTACTGTAATAATCAAGATCAATGGTAGAATGCTCAGCAGGTACATGTCCATTCTCCTGATTGTCATTTTCCCATCCCCGTACCTTTCCAGCAGCCCAATTTTCTTCAAATTCAGTTGTTACCTGCAACAATTGTGTTAGATTCACCCTCCCATATAAAGAGAAGATGAAAATAATGCACAGGGAATCCCCATTTCAATAAGAGGAACATTATGGGCAAGTTTGCTTTAAATTCTCTTCATAAAAATTACTTCGAAAAATTGTTTGTTTGAAGCTTTAGAAAAAAAATAGAATCAGAGAAAAATAAACAGATTTGTGATTATTTACAGAAGACCTTTTGAGTACTTCTGGGGGAAAATGATAACAAACTTTTAAAATAAAAAGTACTTCAATAACAGTAACCACACAAAAAAAAAAGCTTTTTCTTTTTATAAATTCCTTAACACACTAAGATTAACTTCCAAAAATTACATGCACACCTTTCCATTGTGCAATATGTCATTCAATATTACTCTATCCAAGAAATAAAGGAACAGATTTGAAACATGAAGCAGGAATTGCTGAAGATGACTTTTGAGACTTAAAATTCCATACTTAGCCAATAGTCATGCATTTGTATATAGAAACTATATAATATTGAAATCATAAAAGCCTTTCAAAAGTTAACTTGCTTTAGTTCAAAAATATATAACATAAGTGAAGAAGGCATTGAAAATGGGACCACATGAAAGAAAACGTAAATTACTTAACAAATACAACAACCAAACTTTTCTTCACTTGATAAAGGCAAAAAGACACCACGATGTTTTGATGTAAATCATGTCTATAGACAAATTACTGACCTCTATCTATATCCTTCTTAGAAGTTTTCCCTATAGTTTTTAATGACTTCATCTATCTCTTGAGATCACATTACCCTCCATCTAATCTACTAATATCCTAAAACGGGTTTCTACATGTCTTGTCCACACATGCCCTAACCACCTAAAGCAAGTTTTCACCATTTACAACAAGTGCCACAACAACTTAGTCCTTATAATAAAAACACCCCAACTAAGCAAATAATTACTACTTTTTCATAGAGGAAAAGATATTGTAATAGAAGGACTGAGAACTTGGAAGAATTGACACAAAACATATTACAGGACACGGTGATAGACCAACAATATCACTGGATTGAACTGAAACAAAATTTTCAGATATTAAATCGAATGCAAATCATTCACAACTAAGACTTCTGAAGTTTCTATTCCCACATTTTGATAATAATGTGATGAAAAAACTTACAAAGAAAAAACATGTACATATAGTGATGCTCAATATTGACATGAAAATACTACAAGTTTAAAACAGAGGTCATAGAAAATTAATAACCTTTGAGAAAATTCGATCAAGATCTTGCAGGGGCTCGGTACGCTGGAAAAAGTATATCAGATACTCCAAAAGATTCACCATATATTCTCGGTACTGTCTGGAGATATTAAACAGCAAAAAATTAGAAGCCTGTACAAATGCAAATTTCATACAAAACTAGGATCCACATAAATGCCAAATAATTGTCAAAATTAACTCAATAGAGTATACATTCACCTGGTCATTTTCATTTTGCGGGGAATCTTATTTGTGTCTGAGAAAACATCAACATATGCAGAATACTCAAGTGGCTCTCCAAACTTAGAATTGACATACTGATAATATAATTCATGCAGGTCTAAGTATCGACCAAGAGCTTCCTGAAAGAAAATTTTTACAGGATCATTGGCCAGAAAAAGCTATAGGAGAAGAATTATCAGTACATGAAAGTGACATGCCTCTCCTCTCGGTAGAATATGTTAAACTTCATCTTGCTTATTCAATGTCTCAAAATAAAAAAACTTAATCTCAGACAGTACATCTTCACAGTTTTCCTAATTTATCGACAAACTATTTAAATGATCAATCCTACACAATAGATTACATAAACCAGAGTATCCACATCAGTTGCCAGATCTATTCTTTAAATTATCAAGAATCCCCAAGCTTGTTTGTCCCACATGCTAAGCCAGGTTAAATTTCACTAAATGGATCCAGCATTCTTTATTTATTATTTTCAGATTAAACACAAAGAAGGAGGGAGGGGGCGAGAGAGAGACCTCTCCACTAAACTCAATTTGAGGTTCTTCTTTGAGAACCGTTTCATAATCATCATTGGCGTCAACAACACGTGCAACCGGGTGCTTCCTATGATACTCTCGTATCTGCAACACCACAGAACAACAAATCCGTTATTCATAAAGTGATAAACCAGTAACAGAAGTAAAATAATTGTGAGAACCTAGCTCACCATATCCAGTTAATTATTTTTTAACAAAATCTAACTAGATTAAATCCCCAATTCTCCCTTCAGTTCCACATAAAATTACAATAATAAACCTGCACAGATACAAATTTAAACACTAAACAATTTCGATGCTTCACCACTTAAATTTCTTTGATGAAAAGATAATTCCATTTCATCTAAAAATTGATAAATACGAAACAAATTTAAACCAAAAAGGAAAAGAAATAAACGACCTCCTTGAGTCTATCATAAAAGGCACTGAAAACGTTAATTCCAGAGGCAGTTTGGCCTCCGAGTGCAGCAATCTCGTCCTTCCTCGCATTGTCGTTATCCTCATATATCCCAGTCTGAAACGTAGAAAAGCAAGCTAGGTCACGATGTGAAACTGGAAAAAATAAGGGAAAACCTAATAATAAGCAAACGTACAAGCTTTTCAGTGGTGGAGGTAATGGTATCGATCATGTTTCGCACACGGTGACTCTGATACAAACGCTCCTTGTTGGTGCCAGGCTCATTCTGGAGCTCCTTCACTATCAGCCGCTCCAACCGCTCAACCTCCTCGTGTGCCGCCCGCGTCACTTCCAGCACGGTCGACGACATTCTCTTTCTCTCTCTACACTTCTCACTCCTCACAAAAATTGCTGCAAATAATTAACCCAATCACTCTTGGGCTAATGTTGGCCCTATCATTTCCGACCCGATAGTCTCAACGGGCCAACTAAATGAACTTTCGGATCTACATTTTTCTTCCTGCACCCCGATAATATTATGCAAAGACAAAAATAACCCTATTATTTTTTTAAAATCCCAAAATGCACATAAGACCCATACTACTATTTCTTCTTCCTTTGCCCACATCCTACACCCACGAATTCCATTTCTCTCTGAATATTGACGGCGCTGTTCCATCTCTTAGCACAAGAAGGTATTTCTTTTGGTAGTGGTCGATAGTGTTTTTGATTATTGTTTTCGCAGTTTATATCAAGTATTTCAGACAATGTTTCGGTAATTTTATGGAATTAGAAATCTGTATTGGTTTTTTCACATTCCAAAATTTGGAAATCCATAATCTTCCGTAAATCTTCTAGATCCATCAATCCATAACATAAATTAAACTTCCAAATTCAGCAATCCGAAAATCAATAATTTATTAACAAATTGTTTTTGGAATACCTACTTATCTGAAAAACAACATAATTCACTTTCGGATTGATGAATCCGTAACACACCCCACCACAATCTCCTTTTCCAAATAAAATATCAAGGTCACTTTCAGAATTTTTGAAATTGTAGGTGCAGGAAGAAGAATTTGTAAGCCTTCGGATTACACTTCTCGTGTAGATACCTAGGACCTGTCAAAATAGGTAAAATGAACAAATGCTTTATCTAACTCGTTTTAATTTTGGAAAGTTCTTCGTATTCTAGAAAAAGTTATTCTTGAAAATACATTTCAAAATTTTATTGTGAGAATTCTATTTTTAAAAAACTTCTAAAAAGGATAAGTCAGAAGTCATTAAAAAGTAGAGGATAAAATATTTTTTTTAAATTAATGGAGTGCAAGAAGAATTTTGATAGGATGCAGGAAGAAAAGTTTTTTCTATACCCAACATTTTTTAACCTGCACCTTACACATTTTTAAATTTCTAAAAATACCTTCAATTCCGAAAATGAAAATTTAAAATTAAATATAATACATTTTAAAAAAATAAATTCATAAAAAATTCTTGTGTTTCGAAAATAAAAAATTCAAAATATAATTTTAAAAAAATCATATTCTAGATAAACAATTTCGCAATAAAAAAAATATTAAAAAAAAGGATCAGAATATATTTTTATCGATTGCCAAAAAGAAACACCCTTAGTTTTTTTAAAATTTTAAAGGTAAGTACTTAAAAAGAAGTCCCTTTTTATCTATTTTATTAATGCACGACACACCATGAATTAAGTAATTAGGAAATGAATAAGCATCACTCAGTAAACAAATTTCATTCCTTTAACGAAAAAATAAATTATGATCTTTGCATAACGGATAATATAATTTTCGCATTTTCTCACCCAACAAACCAATTTTTATTGTTAAAAATAAATAAATGTGTAGTCTCTTTTTTTAAGTTTCTCTTAGTGATTGTTTGTTGGGCTTATCAGATCACCCGCTATCGGATTGTTATTGGATCACCCATAATATATAGTCTCACGCACGAGTTGGTAGTCTTGACATAAGGGGGTGTGTTGTTTCTTTAAGTATGTTAAATCTCACAAGAGAATAATGTATTATTCAATGCAAAGAATGACTTATATAAGCCTTACAGACTCTGAAAAAAACAAACTAACTGCAACTGCATACTAAGTGGCACTAAACTAGGAGTAAATAATGCAACAAATAAAGACCTGTTCAACCCTATATTTCAGGGGCCTTATTGACACGTAAATAACTAACATACCCTCCCTTAAGCTTTAGCTTATTTCAGTAACTTCAACTACACCAAGCATGTGTCTGAACTTCTCATACTGATCGAGCTTCACAGCCTTAGTCATCACGTCAGCCACTTGTTCATTTGTATTGCAGTATTTCAGTTGAACTACTTGTTCATTCACCAAATCTCGCAAAAAGTGAAATCTTACTGCAATGTGTTTACTTCTTCCATGGAGAACAGGATTTTTGGATAATTGAATTGTAGAATTGTTGTCACATAGAATTTTAATGGCTTCTTTTTCTCCTAACCCAAGGTGCTTGAGAATTCTTCTAAGCCAAATGCATTGACATGCACAAGATGCTGCAGCAATGTATTCAGCTTCTGTAGCAGATAAGCTAACTACAGGCTGTTTTTTTGAAGCCCATGATACAGCTGTAGTTCCCATCATAAATACTGATCTGGAAGTGTTTCTTTTATCATCTAAGTCCCCTGCATAATTGCTATCACTGTAGGCTGTGAAACCTATTTTTTTTCCTTTTTGATAGAAAAGACCGTGGTCTATGGTGCCTTTTAAGTACCTGAAAATCCGTTTTGCTG
>Ga0123342_1002902_pt1 | contig 28126 bp, 11 predicted proteins | sample Turbeawhitnodule_FD_89960 | JGI IMG/M metagenome (GOLD analysis project Ga0123342, IMG submission 89960) | Root nodule microbial communities of legume samples collected from Mexico - Turtle bean Mexico white nodule | ecosystem: Host-associated > Plants > Roots > Nodule | place: Mexico: Nepantla... | reverse complement strand
TTAGCCTAATCTCCGAGCACAGCAAAAACAGCTCACTTTTATTACTATGAGAGAAGATATTACAAATTGGGATATATAACAGTGAAGGAGAAGAGTTTAATTTATAACCCTCAAACCTCCTTCTCAAACAATGAACCCACCGATGTGGGACTTGGGATTAAGCCAAAATCAACAATATCCATAGGTAAATAGTTTATCATCCTAACCCGTCAAAGTTACATACGAATTTTTATAATCAAACTACTTCAATGTTACATACAGAAAAAATTTAGCTACCTTGATTTTACTTACAGATAATAATTTGTAGGTAAAATACATATTCTAATTTATCTAGGATCAAATTCATTAGTAATTATTAGTAGGTAATAACAAATTTTCTTGTAGTAATTCCAATATGTTAAGCTTATTACTCAATTCCTCATATAGTACTATTTACACTTTTATTTCTCCATTTAGCACTTTTTTGTTTTTATTTTCCTATCTAGCACCCTTTTGTTTTTATTTCTCTATCTAACACCATTTCAAAAGTAAAAAAAGATTTAATAAATTAATTTTTTTTTGATAATTTTAATTTTGAATACATTAAAAAAATAAATATTTTTAATATTTAAAATAATTAGAAATATAATTAATGAATAAATAAATAATTTTTTACAAAATAAAAATAAAAAAGTAATAAATTAAAAATGTTTAGTTTAATTTTTTTTAAGAATGAAAAAAATAAAAAATTAAACCCTACAATAAAAGTTGAATTTATAAACAAAAATTAGTATTTATTTATTATTATTGATGATGTAATCATGTTAATTTCAAGTAAAAAATACAAGACATAATTATAAAAAAAATCAAAGTCAATTAGTATTAGTTAGTAGTGAACACACATATAATATTGAAGTTTCTACCCTAAATGAAAAATCCTAAAAAAAACTAATGCAACTTAATGTTTAAAAATGAGTAGATACTTTAATATTATTTGTGTGTCCACTACTAATTAATACTAATTGAATTTGTTTTTTTATAATTAATACTAAGTATCATAATATATTTAAGGGATATGTTTTTCATGCATGTACTATAACACGAAATTGATTTTTGTCCATTGTCCAAATTTAGACCAATAATGTGCTTGTAGTATAAAATTGATTCATTTTGTATGTGGAATTGATTCAATTTAAGGTTTCATTTCATCAACCTATTGGGCATCGATCTGCAATCAAAACAAGTAACGAATCTTGAAAAAAAAACTATCAATCTTTGCAAAAACTAACAATCATTTCGCATATAAAATGATCAATTCCAATCATTTGCGTACTACAATTATCGAGATGATCTAGAATTTAAACCAGGACAAAAATCAATTTCGTATTATACTACATAAGCGAAAAACATACTTAACCCTATATTTATATACATATCCAATTTAAAAACTAAAATTTATAAAATCTAAATTAACTACATGTTTCTTTCTCCTAAAATTACCATCATGTTTAAATTCTAAAAGTATATTTTACTCTCGATAAACAAACCATTGTTGGCATTGTTGCATGCCATTTTCTAATTCAACTTGAGAATCTTACATGTCACACACTTTGAAAATAGAATATGGTGGTTGATCAACCATTACTTTTTTAATAAAAAAAGCATAAGGTTTCATTTGACTTTCTTAAAACAACAAAATTCTTCATAGATATCTTCTCTCTTTGAAAACAACTTTGCTGCTCAAGTGGAATAACAAAGAAACGTGGAAGCAATATCTTTTACAATTTTGATCCAATACAAAAAGTTTATATAACTCACATTTTAATAATTTTTTATTTATATTTTGACTTCCTAATATAGATCATAAAAAATAGTTAATAATAATATTAAAAGAAGAATAGCTAAAAGAAATAATGTGTTAAAGCTTCACGTGCTTAGAGTTGCCGTACAAATTGTTTGAAATATTTTTGTTGACAGAATCAACACGTTGTCGTTTTGTGGAATTTCACGTTTCACACTTCTTGTGGTCCACCTTTCATGTCAAAGAACGCCGTTTTACATTTTCTACTTTTTAAGTTTGATTATTATTTTTTGGCTTACGTCTTAATTATCTAATAAATTTAAATAGTTTTCATTTAAATCTTTATTAAAAAAATTTGTTCATATTCAAATTATTTCTTAGTATTTTCTACACTCTCATTCGATTTTATCATGGTCGAAATAATCTAATTGTTATATTCTCGTCTTTAAGTTGTGGGATCTTTTATTTTTAATCTTTTCAATTTATCAGTAAATTCATTTAAAAAAAATCACGTATAAATTAAGGGAGAATAAGAAAGAAAGAAATGAATTAGTATAAAATAAAAATGAGAAGACGAAAGTAATAATTATATATTTATTTTATTAATTATAAAAAATTAAATTTTAAATAATTAAATAAATAAAAATATTTTAAAGAAAAAAACAAAATATTTTAACGTAATTCGAAATACTAAGTTTATTGAATAGTGTTACAACTTAATCGAGTTCTATTTTATTTATTATATTATTTCCTTTTTTATATTTTATTATGTTCTACCTACTTTCTTCATGATGCACTGATTCCAACTTTTCAGAATTTTTCTTCTTTTTTTTAATATCATTCCGTAACAATATGTCAATATTGACTTTTGTTAAATTATATTATTTTAAGCACAACAAACTTTTCAATGCAGGAAAGATCACAAACATTCACTGGTAAAAAATGTTAAAACGGAAAATTTTAATATAACGATTTTTCAAACAAAACAGTAAAAAAATTGGTAATATTTTTGTAAATATTTAGACATTTTCAACGTTAGTTATAACATAAACCATTGTTAAAAAGTGACCTCACATAAAATGACGACGGTCTATGAACCGTCATCAAAAGTGAAAGACGACTCCATTATGAACTGTTATTAAAAGTGTCATGTATTTATTGCTTCTTCTTTTTTATGAGAACCATTCTCCTTCCTGTTGCATCTCCTTCTCCGTGTCGCACCATTCTCACCACCATCGCACCAGTTCACGTTGTCCATCATGCGAGCTTTCAGACGTCGCCCACCGCATTGCACTAGCCATTGTAACGTCGTGCACTTTCGCGTACCGCCCTCCCACTAGCCATTGCACTCCCGCGCACCGCCCCCACCCTTCTCTCTTCCCCCTTCCTTTTGCACACAACATCTCGCCCCCTTCCCCCTTATCCCCCTCCCTGGGCACAAATCGCGTTGTCTTTCCTCAAGCGTGCATTGCTGCTCCCTTCCTTTGGGCGCAAATCACATCGCCTCTCCCTTCCCCTCAAGTGTGCATTGTGCTACATCTAAATTGTTAAATTCATAATACAGTTGACTTCCAAATTCTACACACCGCCTCTCCCTTCCCCTCAAGTGCGCATTGTGCTACATCTAAATTGTTAAATTCATAATACAGTTGACTTCCAAATTCTACACACCGCCTCCCCCTTCCCCTTAGGTGTGCATTGTGCTACATCTAAAATGTAAAATTCAGAATACAGTTGACTTCCAAATTTTACAATTTGAAACTCGTTTTCTGAATTCAAAAATGACTTTTGAATTATAAAATTCAGAATACAAAATTCATAAGGATATTTTTGAAATTACAGTAAATGTGGAGGTGACTCCCATTTATGTTATTTTCTTTCCTATTCATATTATGTTTCTCTCTTTAGATAACAATAAATTTAAGTTTGAACAAATGACAAATAAATAAGATATGTTATAACTACCATTTTTGTTACTTATAAATTAAATTAAGAAACTATGGTTAAATATAGACAACAATTTATTATTTTTAATTTATCTTTATTGGTCGAGTAAAATTTAAGATATTTCAATATATAAATTGATATAGAACTAATAAACTAGATACCCTTTCATCTATAAAAGTATAAGTAAATATGGCTTAATTTGAGTCATAGATTGTTTCGTGAGATAAAAGGTTCACAACCCTTTAATAGAGAGTAAAAAAAAGTTGAATGAAATACTCATAATCAGCGATGTTGCAAGATCTTCAATCTTCGGTTGGTGAGGGCAGGGTACCTACAAAAGACACTTTGATGCCTAAGTTAGTTCTCAGTATGAGATAAGTGAGAGTAATAAATATTGTTTAATGTGTATGTTTGTCTTGGTTAGTGTGCATATTTATAGGGTCGTGGTGGACCTCTAATACTAGCTTGGATTAAGGTAAGTTATCAGATTAATCTCAGAATTAGGGTATCATTATGTACTATGATTATGTTAATTGTGTTGTGTCAAGGGACGTTATTGGGTCTTTGAAAGCCATGTCGGCCACGTCACTTAAGGGGTGTTCGGTCAACTCTATTGAACATGGTGCTTTGATGTCTCCAAATCCAATAGGAATGCTTGAAGACCTTGTTGTTGGTTGCGTGTGTGTGTCTAGAAGTATTTGAATTTGTTAATTCACTCTTTATGATGATCCAAGGTTAATTGAATCTTAATCCTTTTGAAAAACATGTGTTTTCTAAAGAAGGTGAAAATTCAACCAGTTGAAATGTCGATACAATCGGTTGTTTTACACTTAGTGTATTTTGAAAAGAATTTGAAAAACTTGACTTTGGTTGACTGTTTTGTCACACCAATTCAATTGGTTGTTTCGAGAATTCAACTAGTTGTTTTTCTGAAAACCTTAACAAAATTTTGTTAAGTTGTACCAATCTGTTTTAAATGATTCAAATTGCTTTTGGTTCTTGAATTAAATGCTTTGACCATCTGATTGGAGTATAAAAAGGTTGTTTTATACTCCTGGTCATTAACTAAGAAAGAAAGATCAATCAAAATCAATTTTCAAGATTGCAAAGAGCTTTTGGATCATCTTAAAGTGTGGAATATGATTGTCTTGTAATTCTGAACAGTAATATTTGATTTTACCCTGGTGTATTCTATTCCCTTATTCCTTAATCATTGTATTTCTGTGTGACTTGGTGTTGTGCAGTTTCAGAAGGTTGTTTTGGAAACTGTGTGTTTTTCCAAAGAGGGGTGTGTGTTCTTGAGGGGTTCAAGATCATCATTCTTGGTGTGTTGTTTGTAATCAAGGTTTGATTACTTAGTGAATTCTCAGTGGTTAGCCGAGGACTAGATGTAGCTCTTGGTTAAGAGTGAACCAATATAAACATTATGTGTGAATCTTTCTATCCTTACACTCTTTAAACTGCTTTGCTTTGATTTTATAAATTGTTGGTATAAACAACCGATTGTTTCGCAAAAACAACTGGTTGATTTTTTGGAATCAAACTAAAAACAGTTTTCTAATTGGCTAAACAGTTTTCTAATTGATTGATTCTTCATAGTCTTTCACTCTACCTTCAATACTTGCGAAAATCTTTCAAAAACAATTCACCCCCTCTTGTTTAAGGCCTCTAATTCTAACAAACTCTTCCGATCAAGGGGTCTCAGTTTCGTTTGGTACACTTTCCCCCAAGCTCGAAAGTTTATAATCTTGAAGAGGTTCCTATAGTTGGTATTTTTGCAGAATTCGTGTTCGAGGTCGTACCAATTTTGAGGTGTAACCGAGGGTATGTCGGTTTGGGTCATGAGGAGATGTGGTAGATTCCATAATGTTCCATGTGTTAGGTAGGGAATTTGAGTTTAAATTTTTCCTCGGAGTTTGAGCGTTTCGCATTTTGACCATTGGGTGTGATGAGATATAACGATTGTGAAGTGTTCTTACATTTGGGTTTCTAGAGGGAATGAGTGAATGAGTCTGAACTTCTGACATTCTTGACATTTTTCAATGAAAGCATGAGCATCCTTTCGAAGACTGACAAATAGTATCATGCTCTCAAAAACCTGATTTCCATGCATCAAAATCCCAAGTACATTTTGCATATTCCTCGATGCAACTTAGCTACGATATATTAGGCTTGATCTTCATCCAAACACTCGAGTAACGAGAAATTGTCTATAAAAGGCGCCCCTTCTTTGCAGCATTCGAACTACCTCTGCCAGCTCTTGTTGTGTTGATGGTCCCTCTGACCTCATTAGAATTTTGCTAGGGTTGCTCTCTTTGTTGTTGTTCGGATTGAGATGTTGTTATTGTTGAACAAGAAAACTTTGATGATTTCTAAATCTATCACGAAGACCTGCTATTGTGTGTGTCTAGTTAGGTATTGTATTGTAAATTTGCATCTAGGTATGATCCAAGTAAATCTGATTTGAAATCTTTTTTTAATGTTTTGTTTTCCAAATCTATGTTTATTTTAACTAGTTGATTCGTATAATAATCAGTTGAAATTACTTCTGTTTAAGTCAGATTGACTACAACAAGTATTTTAATAGATTGATTTATTGTATCAATCAGCTGAAAATACTTAAAGGGTTTTAAAGAATTTAAAAATGATTTGTTTTCTTTTTGTCTTTCTTGTTAAGTGAAATGAACTAGTTATTTCGATAAATGAACCAGTTTTTTATATGGTGATTTCAATAGTTAAAGAAAACAATCAGTTAGTTTAAAAAATAATTAAATGATTTTAACATAATATTGTTATGTTTTTCAAACAGTTTTTAATTAATTTTAAACTAATTTCATTAAATGATCAAACTTTTTTAACAATCATTAAAATGTTTTCTAATCATTTAACATAACATTGTGTAACACTTTTCAAAAGAGAAAACCAAATTGTTTTAGAATCATTCTTGAAGATTACATTTTAATCTTAGATCATTGTTATGGTGTGAAGTAGGTTACAGGTTAACATTTATGTTGTTCTTCATTTGTATCAAACCTAAATGTATTCGAATTTTCATTATTCTTTACGGTACTGTGTTGTAAACAGATTCATATAGGTTTTTTGAAATTTGTGTGTGGTTAGGAGTGTCGTGTGTTATTGAAGGGTTCAAGATCAACATTATTGATTGTGTTTGTAATATTGGTTGATTGCTTTAGTGAATTCTCAGTGGTGTGCTAAGGACTGGATGTAGCTCTTAGTTAAGAGTGAACCAGTATAATTCTCTTGTGTGATATCTCTCTTCCTTACTCTGATATTTGTGATATAAACTGTTTTAGTGTTTTGTGAGTAAAACTATCAATTAATTTCTCGAATCAACAAATTTTATTTTTGGTTATATAACTATCAATCTTTTTTCATAACTAGTTGAACATGTTAATCAATTGGTTGGTTCAATTGATTTTTTCAATGTAACACCAGTATTCGCAAAAATCTTACGAAAGCAATTCACCCCTCTTGTTTCAAGCTACATATTCTAATAATTATTTGCTTTTGGTGATTTCCTCTGCCTTGAACTTGGTGACTGTCGCGAAATCCTCAACCTCAACCTCTACCATGCCATCCTCTATGTCCTCGACCTCGCCTGACCTATTCGTTATGGAAGAAATATCCCAAGGCCCGGGATCGGACGAGCTCCTCAATTAGATCATGAACATTGTAGCATTCTTCCATGGTGTGCCCTTAATTTTGATGATAATTACATCTTTTGACTGGGTTGACAAACGAAAGAGAAGGTGTAGGCTGAGGTAGCTAAACTAGTTTGAGATTATATGAAGCTTAAACACTCCTCTTAAATGGTGCGTCGGTGTCCGATACTCGTATCGAACACCGACACTCGTATGATACCTGTAGGACACGTATCCGTGAAGTGTCCAATTCAAAAAATATTTGTTAAATTTTTGACAATTCTAGTACGGTTCTAACACAAGTTTAAAAAAGAAAAATACATTAATTTTCTAAAAATTCAAACTTTATTGTATAAATTGTTATTATGATTATAGAAATAAGAAACAAATCCTTGTGAACCAGTCATGAAAAACATCTTTCTGCTCCAAAAAATAATCTAGAACATACTTGTGCACATAAATCTTTATTGTCAATTTATATAATTCATAATTATATAATATATAAATTCGTGTCCTCGTGTCTTACATTTTAAAATTTTTACGTATCTCCGTGTTCGTGTTCGTATCGTATCAGTGTTCGTGTCAGTGTTTGTGCTACATAGTCGAGATTAAATGCTTCTTGGATGATGACATCTTTATTAGCATTGAGAGGAGTGTAATTTTTATATATATTGGCATGTATGTTCTTAAAAGTTTTCATATTAGGAGTAGCGATTGTGGATGGAGCCTTCACCCTTTTTCTAATGTGTGAGTTCTCTTCAATACTCATACTTGGATGTAAGAGTAAGTGCATCCATATTGGTGGGTGGGTCAACATACAAAGAGTTCGGGAAAATCCATGAACAAAGTCCCTCTAAAAATGCATGCATGACCACCACCAGGTGCAAATTGATAGCGGCTTGACATCTCCTTGCGTGATGTGCTAGAGTAAGGTCGATGTTATGACCATCAATTTGCAATTGACAAACCAAGCTAAAAACCTCATAAAAAAGGTCTCGAATAAGTTAATGAAATTTCAAGAAAGAGATTAATATTATTTAAGGGTTGATCCTTTAAGGGTTGTGGGGAATAATCGACAACGTACTCCCAAATCTAAAAAAAAAAATTGTAATTTTACGTGTGTTATTATTGTAAGTAGATAATCTCAACTTTGTATATCTTGGTATTAAATATTTATATATATATATAAAAGTGCTTTTAGGATTGTTACAATTACTTTTCTAATAAGAAATTTAGGTTTAGGGTTTAGGGTTTAGTAGGTAAATATTATTATTTTTAATCTTTTATCAAATAAGATATCGATAATAATAAAAAATAAATTTGCTATTATCATTAATATTTAACTACTTTATATTATATCTTATGTCCATATAAAAATACGTTCTTTTTATTTTATTTTAAATTTCTATATAAATGTTGTAAAATATTGTATAGAATTATAAGAAAACTAAATAAGAAGAAGTATATAACAATTTTAAACAAACTAAAACTAATTAAAATAATTTATTTGCAAAAAAAATATTATAAAAATTTAAAACTATTAAGAATTAAAAATATCCTAAAAAATATTTTTTTTATAAAATATCGTATAGTTCTAGCATTCACCTTAATTTAACTAATAATTTCAGTGAACAAACACTCTTAATTTAATAAGTTAGCTACAACTATTATTTATTAACTATTTTCTTACTTTCTTCCAATATAACCTAAATAACTGTTATATATGTAGATATAGGTGTGTGTTACTCTTGTAAATTCAGTTAAACTGCATGGAATAACCATTTTCAGTATTTTTCTGAATAAAGTTTTGAAAACCAAAAGACATGTTATAAACTGTCTGAAAAATTAAAAAAAAATAAAAATTTAAGTGTAATTCATAGGTAAGTTATATATATTATAATTTTTATTCGACGTGATCTCATATCAAACTTTATAAATTTGTACATAAAACTATATATTACGTTAGACATTTAAATCTAAAATTTTATCAAATCAATTTATAAAATGAAGTATACAACCATTATAGAAAATTTTTATTTTAAAAAGAAACTATAAGAATAATTTGCTAAAAATCCTAATGCATTTACTGGTTTGAGCTACCTACCTATCATGTCTATTGTTGCCAAAAGTTCCAATTACTTCCTAAACCTTTCCTTTTTTCTCTTTACTATGTTTCATATTCAGAATCTGTTAGCAGCAAAGAAACAAAATGATGAGTAGCACATCCTTTAAGGTTGCCGTGTTGGGAAGTGGAAGTAAGCACTACACCCACTTGACTTGAAATCAACTCTTTTTTTTGAATAATAATTGTGATAATAATAATGGAATATTGACAGTTTCAGGAGCCGTGTGTGCTTCAACTCTTGCCAAATATGGGGTTTCTGTCACTCTCTTTGAGTCAGCCAGAGGCCCTGGCGGACGTATGTCCCAAAGAAGGTACTTTTGGTAATGTATAGGGTTCCCTCCACCGTTTATTCTAATGGGGTTCTGTGGAATTGTTGTTTAAACCATTGGAATGGCATTTTCAAGATGCCCATTTGATTCAGGGAGTTTTTTTACATCTTGTCAGTTACATTACATAGTTTTCTGTTATCTCTTTGAAAAAGTATTTCTTTTTTAAAGGAGAAAAAGGAAACAGATTTGAATTTTCTGATTGCTGCATGTATTTGTTTGCTCTGAATATGTGGAATTAGGAAGTTTTTTCAGGGCTTATGTTTTGCACCTTTTCAGATTGGTAGCATGTAGCTTGATCTCTCTATGAAATCGTTATTTCAATTTTCAGTCTTCTAGTTTGTATTATTTAATATGTTTTATAGATTATTTTATTTTGTTTTTTGTGATAATTTGCTGACTGCCATTGCTTAGTCAAAGAAGTGACACTGATATTTAATGATAGTTTAGTTTAATGTGTAGCACAGTTAATATTGATTTTTCCTCACTAATTATACTGGATTTTCCTTCTTTAGTTTGGTGATAATTTGAAACAGGATCCTAAAATTTGTCAATTTCTTGCAATCAGGGAGAAAACTGAAGATGGGAAGGAGCTGCATTTTGACCATGGTGCCCCATTTTTCTCGGTTGGCAAGTCTGAAGTCTTACGCCTGGTTGAAGAGTGGGAATCAAGGGGTCTTGTAGCTGAATGGAAAGAAAAGTTTGGCTTCTTTGATTTTCACACCCGTGAATTTAACAACATTGAGCAGGTTGACAATTATAATTCATATGCTCAAATTGTTTTATGCAGTATAAGTAGTGTCATGCCTGAAAAACAAGAAATAAGACACCAGAAGAGTTGAATTGCATTTTTAAAATTTCGCAGTTTTTCGTTGATCTCGTTTGTTTAGATGCCGTTAGACCATAAATGTAAAAATCGAATATTTGAGAATTCTTTGTGAAAACTGGTTTTAATATTTCCTTCCTTCTTTTAGTTAGTTAGACAACAAAATAACTAGTTAGACAGCAGAATAACCTGCAATGTAAAAGATTGAAGAAAAGGAAAAGTTACTCATCCATCATCATCTGATGAGCTATCATGTTGAGAAGCATTAAATGCATGGCATGGAGCATTAAATCCTCTTCTCTTCTTTATCCAACCTCTATGATAGTTGGCAGTAGTACTTATCTTCCTCGGAAATTGATCCTTTTACACCGAACATTGGTTAAAAGTGCACATTGTACATGATAGACAGTTGAGTAAAAGTTGAAACTAGCTTTGTCAAAGAAGTCGGTGGTCATTTTAGCTTTAGCCATATCCCAAGGCATTTTTGAAAGTTGCTAGGCCCGATCTACCTGGGAGTAAAAGACATTCTTTGTTTCTTCAAACTTAAGCTTTGGTATATTCTTCATGCTTGTCATCTTGAAGCCTTGATTTGTACTTATCATCTGAATGATCTTCATTTAACTTATCAGACGAAGTGGAACTTGGCTCTATCGTCTGTCAGAAGAAGCATTTGCATTTGTGATTTGATTAGCATTTGTCAAACGCAGCTGCTTCATGTATTCCAAACACTAGGCTTACTGTGTTTTTAGCATATAATCAAAATATTTGTATTTTTAGCATATAGTGTCTCTTTCTCTATGTTGTTTAAGGACTTAAGTTCATGTTACATCTTTGATTTCATTATATTTTTGTTTTTTTACAAGTGTTTGTTTAGAAGTTTATCCAAATTGGATCTAGTATCTCCATTGAAAAAGAATTATGTTTACTATCCACATGCAAAAGTTGGGTTTCATGTTCTCATGACAAATGTAGACCTTTGGCAAAGGCAAGGCGTTGATATATGAAAATATATATCTTAGAATGACCTTAGAATTTAGACGTTAGAAAACTTATTTTCTGGAAAAATCATGACATTTTACTTCCATTCAAAATGTTATGTACTAATCCAAATTATGTAGATGACTTGTACAAAACCTTGTGTATCTGAGATCAGTTTTACTTGAATAGTGGTTTCTCTGACTGGAATATTTATTAGGAAGGATCAAGCAAGAGATATGTAGGTGTTCCAGGCATGAATTCTATATGCAAATCATTGGGAAGTGAGAATGGTATCAACTTTCTTTTTATTATTTAGTATTGTTGTTCATAGTTGACCATGAAGGCAGTAGAAAGCTTATTCATTACTTTTCTCATGGTTAGGTGTGGAAAGCAAGTTTGGTGTGGGTATTGGAAGAATTCAATGGTTGCATGATGAGAAAGAGTGGTCATTGACAGGAGTGGATGGGCAAAATCTGGGTCAGTTTAAGGGTCTTGTTGCATCAGACAAGAACATATTTTCTCCACGGATTACAGAAGTAACAGGACGGCTGCCACTACTTGGTATGAGTATGATGGTTTTCTTTTCCTGGCTCTGTTTATTTTTCCATGTTATGTTATTCCTCATTCATTTGATCCTTTTTATGTTTGATGATGAATTGTTTTAGTGTTATGCTAGAGAGCATGAATGCAAATGCTTTTGATAAGTTTTTCTTACATTTTGTCATTTTTGCAATAATCTTGAAAGCTAAGAAAGATTAACAATTTCTTGCCAGATTGCAATACCCACACAATGTGTTTCTTGTGACCTGCTAAAGTATGGATTATGTACTGATTATTTTACACTCATGCAAGTGTTGCAGATATAAATTTAGTGCCAGAGTTGTCAGAAAAGCTGCTCAACCTTTCTGTTAGGCCATGTTTTGTGGTAATGCTGGCATTTGCAGAGCCTCTATCAAGAGTATGATATACAATTCCCAAGCTATTATTGAATTCTATAAGCTTACAAATATATGAATTGGATATGGCTCATTTGGTTTTGGATTCGTTTCATCACTCATGCTTGGTTTTGGCAAGATGGTTCTTGATTTCCTTTTCGGTTTTTAGCAACTTGATGTCTTCTACTTGTGAAAAAGTTATGTAGTTTGATATCTACTAAATAAAACAGCTGAAAAATGAGTTTGGCAAGGTTAATGTGTTAATTTTTATAACCAACAGATTCAAAACTATATATAAACAGACAAGCTATCATGAAAAAAAACTTAAGGTGGGGGTACAATGTAGTTGAATTAAGGCTTTGCTGAGTTTTCTAATCTTCCATTCAGTACAATTTTTCTGACATAATTGAGGATCTTAGTCTACAAAATTCATTTATGATTCAGATTCCTGTCAAAGCCTTTTCTTTTGAAAATTCTAGAGTTTTAAGCCGGGCTTATTGTGATAGCAGCAAGCCTAGCCGTTCTACTGCAAGGTATGTTGCATTAGTGTTATAAATATACTTTGTAACTAATTTTCCATTGTTAATGGGGTGGTAACTGGTATCTCTGCAGTGAAAGATGGGTTCTTCATTCTACACCAGAATATGCAGAGAATATAATTGCTCAAACTGGACTCAAGAAGCCCTCAGACATTACACTCAACAAAGTGGCTGAACAGCTTTTTCAAGAATTTCAAAGCACAGGGCTTATCATATCTCAACCATTTTTCAAGAAAGCTCATAGATGGCAAGTAACTAAGAATTAATGTACATAGATAGAAGCTCTGAGTTGACAGCAATTTCTCATGCCATGGACATGTGTAATACATCTAGAATTACACTTAGTTGTTAGTGCCTTGAAAGAACTATCTTGAGTTATTAGAGCATTACTATAGAGCAGTGTTGGAGATCTCATATTGACTAGAGATAAGGATATTTTATAGTATATAAGTGTCCACTTCTTAATAGGTAACATTTGCACTTCTTATCCATTAATCTTTTTCACATCTCAGAAACTCGGTTGCCTTTACCTCTGGTGGATAATTATGTATGAACTTTATAAATGGAAAACCTTTCTCTTCTTAACAAAGTTTTGATCTATCAAATATCCTTTGCATGATGATAAGTAGGAAATAACTAACTAGTGTTAAATTAATGGATGAATGCTAGCTTGTCAGAGACCATGTACTGATTTATTTTTTATTGATAGGATTTAAACACATGTAGTATGAAGGAGTTTACAACAACTCACATACACTTTAATGATGTTCAAAGCAACATCATTATATTTTAGTTATCCTTTTTTTATCTGCTTTAACATTAGAAACTCAAGAGAATTTCAATATTAACAATACTGCTGCATGCAATATTTCCATTCAATGCTTATGATGAGAAAGGTTTTGTTTTTATGTTGCAAAGTTGATTGTTTTTACAGGGGGAGTGCATTTCCAGCTGCTAGTGTTGCCCCAGAGGAAAAATGTCTTTGGGATAGAAGCAAGAAACTAGCCATCTGTGGAGACTTCTGTGTCAGTCCTAATGTTGAAGGTGCCATAGATAGTGGTTTGGCAGCTGCATTAAAGCTTAGAGATAATGTCAGCTCTTTATAGTTGGAGCCTTTGTTATTTTAAGTCCTTCTTTGGGTTTGTGTTTTCTGGGAGAATTCATGTTCAAAATTTGTTTTAAGATATCACTGTATTACTAAGCATAATAAGGTAAAGCATCTGTGATGTGCACTAGATGATGGCCAAATCAATTGTATTTGTGAATTGGTGAGCATGTTATATCTTTTTAGTTGAATAAAACACATTTCAGAAAACACTGTGATTCTGTGAGAAGCCCTTTTAGGTAATGATTGTCTAATCAATGAATCCACTTACTGATAAGTAAACTTGAATACTAAAAGTATAAATGTTTTGAAGAAACAAATGGGGATTTAGACAAATTACTCTTCTAATTAATAGTTATTTGTCTGTTTCTTGCTGTAGAGATCTCACTTCGATAAAAATAAAAAATGTTTCATAATATATAAATAGGTCCAAACTTTATTTTATAAATTAGTTTTGTAATGTTAAGTTAGATTTAAAATTTATTTCTTAGTATTTCTACTAATTTTTTTAAAAATTAAAAATTAAAAAACAATTAAATAAATTCTTTTTTAAGTTAAAATTATTTTATATATAAATTAAAAAGTAAGAATTAATGTATAATACTTTTAATTTTAATTAGAAACTTTTTCATTTTTCATTTTTTTTTTCTTTCATTTGAAGTGGTTATGGATAAATTTGTCTAAACACATAAAGAATGTGTGAACCTATTAACTGGTAATAACAATCATTATTAATTTGAAATAAGCATTTATAAATTTATAATACTAAATTATTAAGGTCACGTAGAAGAGTCTCCGTTGAGAAAAAAAAATAATTACTTTTAATATAGTTCATCCAGTAATTATTATTTTAAAAATATTATTAATTATTAAGCATATTCATTATTTATTTTGTTTTTCTTAATGTAATCGTCTAGTAAGTATTTTAATTTTGAATAATGATATTTTGATATCGATTAAATCCTAAATCCCTAATCATAAGTCCCTGATTACATTCATTTTTGACACTTAAATAAATTATTATTTTATTATAATATAATATTTTATTTCAAAAAAATTGTAGAGAAGTTATTTTCATTATTTGGATGTTAAACAAATTTTATTATTTATTTTTTATGAGTTAAATCAAGAGAAAATAATAAAAGAAGATGAAAAGTAATTTTCGTAAATTTTTTTTCCAAATAATTTGACTAATCCTCGATAATTTAATTTATATTAAATGGATGTAACTTTCTACTAAATAAATGTTGTGTTAATGGAAACTAAGGCAAAATGAAACCATTATAACTTTTTTTGTTGTTGAAATGAACATTTTTAAGTGCAATTCTGCAGTAATTTCCACCTTAAAACACACACACACATGTTGTAAAATCTCTCCTTTTTCTTCCACCAGAAAAAATGTGTTTTTTTCCTGAGGGGATATCCACTTTGCTTTCAATGAAGATAAATTTGAAGATTTTTGTTTGCAGGTGAAAAATTGATCTGGTTCAGATAATGTTTACATTATCATATCCCTCTGTCTGCCACAAATGCCACGCCACGTGTCAGAAAACCAATCACAAATCCTTGGCCACTATTGTTTTTATTATTATGAGTGGCACTTGTTTTGTTTTCCATACCAAAGAAGAAGCATTTGCAGAAGCAGCAACAATTAGTCTCAGCTGAAAATGGCCTCCTCAGTGATGGCATCTGTGGCCCTTAAACCTGCCCCTTTCACTGTTGAGAAGTCCTCAGTGAGAGGGCTTCCCTCCCTCTCAAGAAACTCCTCTTCATTCAGAGTTGTGGCCAGTGGTGGCAAGAAGATCAAGACTGACACACCTTATGGTTGGATTGCATACATGCACTTTCTGAAACATTTCAAACACCCTTTTGTCAATCTTGCTGATTTTTGTGTGAATGTTTTGCAGGAATCAGTGGTGGCATGAACTTGAGGGATGGAGTTGATGCATCTGGCAGGAAAGGAAAGGTTTGTACCTTCATGGTTGTTTTTAATTGGCCTTCTTGGATTGCATCTTAGAACATAGTTAGCATGAATTGTTGTGACTAAAGTACACACAGAATAATCAATCTCAGTTGTTTTGAGAAGAAGATGAACTGATACTCAACTATATCATGATTTGTTGTGTATGCTATGTGCTTGATAGGAAAAACCACTGACACTTCTTCAACATGCTCATGATTTGTTGATATTGGCTATTGAGTTTTTCAATCAATAACTGAAAGTGTTTACTTCTGTTTAAGTTTTTGAAATTGTTATTTTATTACATAACTTTGGAGTTAGAGTCTCTCACTCTGATTAAGGAATCTGAAGTTGATTCATTCTTTTGAGATTGTTGGTAGTATTATTCTTCTAACTTTGAAACATGAATTCAGGGAAAGGGTGTGTACCAATATGTTGACAAATACGGTGCTAATGTTGATGGATACAGGTAATAATAAGATCTATATTATTTAAAGTTTAGGATATTGAAAATATAAATTATTTTCATTCATCTGTGTAATTAAATTTCTTATTATGCAGTCCTATCTATGACACCAAGGACTGGTCTCCAACCGGTGATGTCTATGCTGGAGGTAAGAAACTTTTTGGTAACTTAATGTCATTCAAGAAAAATTAGCATGAAAGAGAAAGCAAAACAGTTTTAATCTACATATCAAATTATTTTCACTTATTTTTCATTGGAATATATTCCTTTAAAGTAAAATCTGTTGTTTAAAATTGGAATTGGATTCCATATCCTTAAACAATATATGTCCAAACTTTCTCAATAGGAAAAACCTGTTTGAAAGGAGAAATTACACACACACATATATTATATATTATATAAGTTATGATTTATGAAAATTAGTAGCCCTACTCTTTGAGTTGTTGAGTTTAGAGAACCCTTGTGCTTTTCTTATTCATTTGTGTTTCAACATCATTAGAGAAGTAGTTTAGTATTCTTGTGATGAATAGTTTATGATAATAAGAATTGAAAGTAAAAGATATGTTGTTTATGTTTTCATAATGCAGGTACGACTGGCTTGGCTATCTGGGCTGTGACTCTACTTGGTCTGCTAGCTGGTGGGGCACTTCTTGTCTACAACACAAGTGCTTTGGCACAATAGACTTTGCAGATCCATGTTTATGTTACAACTTAGTTCATGTACCTATCTAAAATTGAAGAGTTCTTCATCAACTACTTTGTGGATATGTGATGTTTCTTCTCTTCTATAAATGCCTGGATGTGAAAATTAATTTTGTTACTATAATCATGCATGCGTCTTCGTTGAATGTGTTTGTCTCTTTTTTTTCCTTGCAAATGAAATTTGATAAAAATTAAGAGACCTTTTAAATAAGAAGGGATGTTAAGAAATATATTTTCAATGAAATGTGTGACTTGGTTTGTGATAGTACTTTCTGTACAAAGGAAAGTAGTAAATGTTTTTTTTTTTTTTTGTAGTTTTACAAGGAAAAAAACGTCTAACATTTATCGTCCTGTTATGCTTCTATTTTCATTACAAACAATCAGTTTAGAATTATTAATGTTTCTATTTTGGCACCATATCGTTTTAGTGCATTTGTTTCAAGGGTGTTAAATTTTACATTGGGGAAAATCACGTTTACTTAGTTTTTTATAATGACAATGACGATGAAAGGAATGTTCTATGGCGTAATAATATTGTAATTAATTTGTAGTCCAACACTGATGTTAATGCTTTTTGCAATCTTAGCCTTTGCATTGCTTTGAAATTGGGTGAAATGAAAGGAAAACCCTGCGTTTGAATTTAAAACCAATCATCAGATATTACAATTATAACTTTTGCAAAAAGATCACGAGGAATTAGAAATAAAAGGACTTCTGACATGTTAAATTAATCTACAGGTGTAGAATAAAATGAGAATTATTATTAATATAGTTACTATTATACATATAAAGTAATTATTACAGTGCAATGCCTCAGAAATATTGATTTTATGGTTAAATTAAAGTAATTGTCTCACTCCAACAAGGAAGTTACCAGTAAAGATCTCAAAAAAAAATCTTCAATAAGAGGTAGGGAGAACGAGCTTGGTTGTGTTAATACAGATTATTGAACACAAAAATCAAATGGTTGAGAAGAGTGAGTGAGAACTAAAGACAACCCTAGAGTTCAAAATCAAATTTATATGATAGGAATAATGAACTTGGAAAACAGCCAAAAAAAACATCTATACAAGCTGCCGTACAACATGCATTAAGATAGAATTAGTTCTCCAATATCTCTGCGCTTTCGTCTATGACATAATTAGTGCAAAATCTTACAAGGGTGTATCAATGATGCTGCAACTATGGAGCCGCCAGCTACGGTGTTTCAAAAAGCAAGCTAGTGTTACTTCCTAATGTTGCTTCACTTCGTACTGCTGCAAATAATTCCTTTGCCTGCCACGATGGACAATTGTAAGCATGCAATTACTACTAATCAACAAGTAAATCATAAGGCACGATATTCAGCCATGGTATACAAATTTAGTTTGTTCAAAACGAAGTGTAGTGAGTTAAATAACAAGAATTCTGACAGAGATATCAAAAACACAATCTGGCAGGCAGAGATGTTAATGCAACTTTCGTTGTATAATGCAGAGTGATCCAATCCCAAAAACAGTTCAAGAAAAAACAGTTGATCCCTTCAAGGACGAGGGTTTACATTTACATATTTACATTATACTCTTTCAAGACAAATATAGAAAAAAAATCATATTTAGTTTTAATTTGATAACTATTTCAAAAAATATTTTTATCTTTAAACATTTAAACCCCAAATATAATTTTGAAGGTAATTTAGAAAAAATCTCTTTACTGTAAGAAACAAGAACATCAAATAAACTTAATTACAATTCTTAATCTATGTAAAAGTAGCTAATTTAAGCTTTAAAATTGAGTCCAGAGTTAGTACTATTACGTACTGTACATTATCCAAATATACTTGTAAAACCAATAACTACAATTAATTTTTAGGATTCAACTTCATCTTCCCATCACTGACAAACAAACCACTTCGAAAAGACATTATGAATGAAACTATATTTTGTTTTTAATTCTATATAATAACGTCTGTAAATTTAACGTTTACAAAACTCTGACGATCTGTAATATTATTTTACTTAGTTATTTATGTTATTATCAACTATAACTATGTGAAATATTAGCTTGCTTTGCATTTTATTATTGTCTCAAAATAATGAAAAATTATACGAACCAAATCGACCTGTGGATATACACGGGTCTAATTACTACTAAAAGTAATTAAAGAAAAGAACATCAAGGGAACTCTAGAGTTTCGTTGCCACCGAGTACGAGATAATATTCTATCAAAACTGAACAGATACCCAAGGTTCAATGATGTAGGCTAATTACGAATGCAAATGTATCAAATTTACTGACAGAAGATTCTTTCGTGATCAAACAATCTTTCTTGATATCCTATTAGAGCTTTTTGACATGCATATTAAATAAAATAAGCTAATTACTGTCTGTAGCAATCATGTTTGAGGGGTCCAGAAAGGCTACCTTTTCATTCCCTGCCGCTATCTTCATCACCACCATCAGCTTCCTTAACATCAACAGTGAAACCATACTCCTGATCACAACCCAGGTATGAATCGCACATGAAATAAAGTGCATAGGATTTCCTTCCAGTATCAGCAGGAGCAGCAAACTCCAGTTTGGCTTTTAGCTTCCTATGCAGGGAAACCCGTTTAATGGCAAGCAACAGATTGGTTTTGGTATCACCAACAACAAGCCACCATCCTTCCTCCTTGGCTTTTGGATATCTGGGAGCATCAACGGGTCCTATTTCTGTCTTTCCCTCAAGATCCCGCTCAAGGGTGACCAGTAAAGTTACATCCTCCCCAGCTCGAACACTGTCACTGTCCAGCACCTCATATGACAAATCAATATTAGGGAACCGGTTGCAAAATCGGGCAATATCCAACAACTGTGAATCTGACATGCCCAGTAATTCATGCCTCTCATCATCCTCCATCTCTAATAAATCAAACACAGTTTCAATACTCTTCCCTGGGTTCTCCTGGCATTTTTTAGCCAGATCCTTTGTGAAATGAGGAAGTTGTAGAAGCATGGAATCCCGTTCCCACATTCCCTGTGTCACCATTTGACTGACCTCCATAGTAAGAAGAGCCAGACTCAGCCAACCATTGCTTGATATCACATCTACCATTGCCTGAAGCAGTCTATTTGCAGAAAGAAGCACCTCCTTCTGGTCCAATGCAAGGTTCCCACCTACAAATTGCCTAGAGAAATGGGCCTGTAGCAAGGCATTGGCTTTTACGTGTGGATCTGTAACCTTGGGGTTTTCAAAGGAAAACCTCTGGTGATTAATCAACTTACGAACAACCTCTTCCTCTCCAGGTCGTATTGGAAGCTGAGCATACTCTGAAGCTGAAGACAAAATCTCCAACAGACCCTTCATTTTTGTTTTTGAAGTCACAGATGATGAAAACCTTTCAATTGTAGTGTAACTGATGTAATAATAAGATGCTATCATTCCAAGATTGAGAGGAGAAAGGTCCATATCCTCCTCAATAGTAATGCACTTGCTAGCTTCTAAATCACTCAATGTATTTTCCACCATCTCTGAGAGGTGATCAGAAAGATGTCTGTGACTAACTCCTTGCAAATTGTAATAGTTGGGATTCTGTGTGAGCCGTCTGTACATGAATGTCCATGTAAGATAGTCTACAGCATCTTGCTTGTTCTCAATAATTCCAGCAACAATTTCAGCATTCAAGTTATCATGTAAGAAGTGATGAAGATGGCTTTCAACTGGGAATGCTTCATATAAAAACTTCTTGTAGTACTCCTTACGAGGAGCATGGCACAAGATGACACATTTACCAGAATTGTCTACCAAAGGACGGCTGGCATGACCCATCATCTGCAGGAGATCAGTAACAGGGTAATCTGTCTGTGCATTCTCCCGCCCATCGTAGTACTGTGTGCCCATAACAACTACCAAATGAGCTGACAATGTCACTCCCCAACACATGGAACTATTTAAAACACAAACTTGAATCCAGCCTGCATCAAATAGCTGCGTCACAATGTCATGATCAAGACTGTTCAAGCCCTCATGCAGATATCCCACTCCCTCACGCAAAGTAACTTTCAACATTTCATCTCTAATCTTTTCAAGGAAAGGTTCAAGCTCTTCTGGGGGCCGCAACAAAAATGGCTTCTCTCCGCTGTCTGCTCCTGAGTATGTAATCAGATCCACAGCTGTCAACCGAACATGCTTCCTTGTAGGTACAAATATAAGAGCAGGTTTCCTATTCTTTGCATGTTGAACAATAGCAGTGTAAGTTGGCTTGGTCATTGCCTGCATCCTTGCCTCAAAATTAGCAATATCTACACCTTGAATGTGAATTTCTAAAGGCACCGGACGAACACCAGGGGGGAAATTGAAAAGACCATGGGAGGTAGCTCCAATCCATTCTCCGAGATCTTTTGCGTTTGCAAGTGAGGTAGATAAAGCCACAATGCGAATCTTGTTTTCAACCTGACTAGCAATATATCGCATTCTGGAAACAACAACCTCTAAAATGGGACCTCCTTGACCTCCAATCAAGTGGAGCTCATCAATGATGAAAAGACTAACTAGTTGAACCTGTTTCCTCTGTTTCCAGCGGCGGGACAATGCATCCCATTTCTCAGGAGTACTAATAATAATCTGACCTTTCTCAAGCAGTTTCAAGTCAGTTGCAGTTTCTCCAGTCAACTCAACCACCCTCAGTTTTAGACCACCACCAAATTTCTTCTCCCAATCACGATACCTCTCCTTGGCAAGAGATTCAATGGGTGCAACATAAACAACACGCATGACACTATCAGGAACTTTCTGATGATTCCTCAAAATAGCAAATTCTGCACATATTGTCTTACCACTCCCAGTTGGAGCAGCAACTAGGACGTTGTCATCAGAATTATATAGAACTGTGAAGACTTGTGTCTGAACAGGATTAAAATGTTTAAAATCCTGATATAGAGCTTCATATGATGGATTTCGCAGTGCAGTCACAGGAAGTGGTTGCAGATCCAATAGTTCAGTTGGTGGAGGATACTTTTCAGGTAAGATCAGATGTCTGAAAGAAACGGGTAAAACAGTTTGGGACCCAAGCCATTTATCTGAAACCACATGGATAAAGTATTGAGGGGGAAGAGGCTCATAAATTGGCACTGTGAAATTCAGTGTGTGGTCCTCATCAATATACTGTTTTTTCAGCATAAAAAATTCATGGTGAAGAATGTATTCTCCATCGTTATCCTCCACAATCACCCAGAATGGCTCAACATATCCATGAATTCTGTCATCCCATGCAAAATCAGGAGTTATTGTCAGCTCGACTCTCAAAACTGTCCTAGTAATTGGCTGCACATGAGCTGCAAGGTTCAGTTTAGGAAACTGATGGATAAATCTATGAAGTGTCCTTCCCATCTTCGGTGCACGAATGAGTTCACCTATCTCTTGTGATGATAAATCGTAATACCTTTCCCAAGCCAGATCTTTCTTCTCCAACTTCGTTAATAAATCACTTGAAATTCCATTGAATTGACGAAGAGGAGTTTGGACACTCCACATCCTCTTGGTCACCATTTTGCACAAGTTCAAAGCCTTCTCAGCCAATTGCGCCCAGCCACGTTTCAAAACAATCTCAAAGAGAGCCCGTAAAAGGCGTCCAGCGCTCTGAAAAGGAAAGGAGGGATACAAGAATCAGCAACGAGACAAAAAAGACTTACATTTCCAAATTTAATCAATCAACAAAGGGAATGAAAGAAGTCTAACCTGAGTTATAAAGACCATATCAGATGTCAGTGAGAGTCCTTCAAGCTTTAATTGTGAAATGTATGCTTGCAGTAAAACATTGATCTTGGCACTTGGCTCTTCAAGACTTTCCTTGATGGGAATGGGTACACGGTCCAAAAGTTTTGCTAGCTCCATCTTCTCATCCTGCCTTACTGTTACATACTTAAATTCTTCACTCAATGAGAACAAACGGCAAAGCTCTATGTCCCCCATCGTAGGCTTCAAATGCTCATTATATGTGGATATGGTTCCATGTGTTATGTAGTAGTAGCTAGCAATACGGCCCAAGTCAGTGACCTGAAAATATCCACTCTTCCTATCATACTTCACCAAATTATTTCTATCCAAGATGGATGCAGCAGTATGGATCTGCAAGATTTCAATAAGAGATCAGTCAATATCCACCAAAATAAATAAAAAAAGACATTATGAACAGGAAATATGCAACATAAAACTTCAACAAGGAATATCTGTTAGGATATAAAGAGAAGGACTTAGTTAAGATAGCTAGATTAATGAGTTAGTTCGTTGTAACAGGAAGAAGAATAGGAGAGGCTAATATTTGCTGTCGTTGTAAATTGAGCATGGGCTCTGTATGAAGGGAAAACTCGGGGAGAGTTCAATCTCCTATTCATTGTTCTTTTAATCCTATTCGATAAAACCAATTTTTTTTCTTTCTCATTTCAATATTTGGTTCCTACCAATATCATTTGAAATTCATTCAGAAAATACTTGAAGAAGAAAAAACTAAACTACTTACTACGAGGCCAAGGAACCTATTGCTAACTAGAATGAGGATTTTTCACAATCAATGTCCATATGGTTCCCTCATCATGCAACTCTACAATAAGAATGACAATAATAAGCACAAACATAACTGAAGCACAACAGATAAAGATCGCTAAAAAAGAAACAGAAAAGAAATAAACCTAATACATAAAGCAAATAAATACAATCACATCAACCTTAGCTCAGATAACTATACTATATAGTGAGCAATTAGAAGAGTGTAGGAGATGCGTACCAAATCAGCCCTCCTCTCTTCCAATGTTATATCCCTTGTTAGGACGTCGGGGGCTATCCCATATAATGAAGGATTCCTCAGCATACGGACATACAAGTAAGTATATCCAATCCAATTACAAGCTTCCCTAGCATTTTGTACAGTACCAAGAACAATCTCTGCATTCAGCTGATCAGCCAGCTTGGACACAAACTGACTTTCAATAGGAAGTTGTTGGTTCATAAGAGAGAGGTAATACTGCAACTCACTATGACCAGTAACAATTATTCCCTCACCATATGAATCATACTGCGGCCTTCCCGCACGACCCAGCATCTGCATCACATCAAGAGGACTTAATTCAGTCCAGGCCCCCTTTTCAGGATTATAAATCTGTGTCCCTTTAATAATCACTGTATGGGCTGGTAGATTCACACCCCACGCAAGGGTCGCAGTTGATACCAACACTTGAACATGTCCGTCAGCAAAAAGATCTTCAACAAGCTGACGATCCGTCCTGGTCATACCGGCATGATGAATTGCAAAACCATATGGCAGAAGATCTTTAAGATCATTGCTTTTCACAAGATCAGTATGAGTTTGAAGAATCTCACGGCTTGCACTATCTTCTTTAAGGAACCTACCAAGAGTGTCCTTTCCCAGTGCAGCATCTCTGATGGCTCTAGCAGTTTTGGCAGTTTCTTTCCTAGAGTGTACAAATATAAGAACCTGATGTTTCCCAGCCACAGCCATAACTTTCTCATAACAGATATCATTCATCAACTGGAACCTCTGAAGTGGCTTCTTCACTGTGATTCCAACATACTGTTGAGAAAGTGGAACAGGTCTGTAACTATTATCAAAATAAAACAAACCCTTCTTCAGATCAACACGCAAAAACAGTGCAACATCTTCATAATTAGGAAGTGTAGCAGACAGTCCCACCAAACGAATATAGTCCTTTGTGGTTTCAATTTGCCTTACTGTTCTAGCAACTATACTTTCAAGAACAGGTCCTCTGTTATCATGAAGTAGATGAATCTCATCAATGATCAGAAGCTTTACAAGCTGTGTATAAGTTCGGTCTCCCGACTTTCGGGTGATAATATCCCACTTCTCAGGGGTTGTCACTATAATCTGAGTCTCTTCTATCTGTTGTCGGGTTAGTGACTGGTCTCCACTGAGCTCCCTGACTTTAACATCATATTCCTGCAATCTATTGGACAAATTCCCAACTACCTCAGCCACAAGAGCTTTCATAGGTGCAACATAAACAATTTTATAAGCACTATGGTCAATCGAGCCATCCTCAGGATTCCTATGCCGTGCAATTTGTTGAAGTATAGTGAGAACTGCTACATTAGTTTTTCCAGCCCCAGTTGGGGCACATAGCAGAAGATTATCAGGTTTGAAAAGTGCAGTGTCATATACCTTGCTTTGCACCCTATTCAACTGTGACATTCCTTTAAAAGCCGGTTGTGCCCAATCAGGCATAGATGATATTTTCACAAGCTTCTCATTTGGATCAAGCGCTTTAGCTTTCAAAGCAGGCACGTGTATCTCTTCATATCCCTTACTAAGATGCCTGTAAGATCCATCAGGCAGGTCACACTTCTTCTTAGCCATGAAAAAACCACCTTGAGCAAAAGCAATGTTTTCAAGATCAAGCATCTGCCGCTGACCCTTCAACCATCCACTCTCCCCATCTCTATCAGCAGGTCCCCTTCTGCCCCTCTCCCTCTCCTTGTCCCCATCTCCACCAGTGTCATCCTTCAACCTCCTAGCCTCCTCCCTTATACTCTTCTCCAAGTTCTTCTGCCTCTCCTTCGCAGATGCCCTCGTAGCGTGCAATTGCTCCAAAATCGGCTGCAACTCAGTTCCCTTCATCTCCTCCTCAATCCTCTCCCTCTCCTCCTGGTCCTGTGCCCTTGCCAACCGTGTACACCACACAATCTTTAACCTATTCCTTAGCAAAAACTTAATGAGACTGAACTTATCAAACTCGAGGTGAAACAAAAGTTTGCTCTCCACCTCCCTATCATCCCCCTCAGCCAGAATCTTGAGCACCTCCTCCGCGAGCTTCTGGCACTGCTGCGGATCAATCTGCTGCTCAAAAGCCAGAGAGATTTTCCTCTGAAGCCAATACGCATCAATATCCTGCACATTCAAACTCATCCCTTCATTACCATCTTCCATATCCTCATCATCAATCCCACCACCCATTTGCATAGCGCCAGAACCATTCTGCTCCACCCCATCCTCCTCCTCTTCCTCCTCATCCTGCACAATATCCAAATCACTCTCCTCATCATCATCCTCATTCTCCTCAAACTCAACAGCAACACCAACATCATCATCAAGGCCCTCCTCACCATCCATAGCCGAATTCCCATTCGGAACATCAGCAGCCTCCTGGAAATCAGTAATCAACTTCCCAATCGAAACAAGCTGGTCAAAAACATGGTTAGCTATGGGATTCAAAAGCTTCTCGATATCCTTCTTCTTGTCAGTGTTCTTAAGAACATCGTTTTTAAGCACAGCAAGGATCTCATCTGCAGCAGCACTGACAATGCTGAGGGGCTGGCCGCCGAGCTGGTGCTGGATGACACTGAGCATGGCCTCATAGGCTGCGCGCGTCTCCTTCGTCTTCGGCTGGTACACACCATCGTCGGAGGAGGACAGAACACTGTCATGCTGAACACGGCGCCGCTTCGAGGGGACGGAGACGGCGGCATCGGCGGCGGCGTCACGCTCCTTCTTCTTCTTCTTGTTCTTCGCCTTCTCAAGCTTCTCGTCGAGCTCCACCGGGCGGCCGCGGTAGGCGCGGTCGCCGAAGCTCTTGGGGTCAATCTTGCCCCAGAGAGACTCGGGCTCGCCGGTGGGCTCGTGCGTGTCACGCGGCCTAGAGTCGGTGGTGAGAACCAGGCTCGAGTTAGCTCGGTACTCGTACTGCTTGAACCGAGCGTGCGCTTCCGCACCTCCACCTAGGTGCGCCATTTCCAAAACCCTAGAAAAACCTACACGAGCAAAAATGCAAAAGCGTGAAACCCTAAGAAGCAATTGAAGAAGAAGATTTGAAAAATTTTCTAGAGCGAAAGAGTACACTAATTAGAAGGTAGGAGAGAACACTGCTGCCACTGGTAATGGTGGTAGTGTTGTGAATTGTGAAACGTGATTCTCAGAACGTGATTCTGAGATTTTAGATACCATTAACGTATATCCACAAAGAAGAGAGGGAGAAAAACAGACCAAGGGTTTCGGAGGAAACACCGAGAATGTTAATTGTAATGAAAAATTAAGCCGGTGACGTTAATGGGCCTAGCCCGTAAACGGACGGGCTTCATTTCGGCTGTCAGACCCACTTTACTGAATTTTTTAGGCAATTTCTTCCTGCACCATATCATTCATGACATGCACTCACAAAATTTAAAATCCAACATTGCTCTTGGTTTCATTTTTGCTTATGGATGTACAAATCTGGAAGTCATTTTTATACATTCCGGATTTCAAATCCGGAAAGTCATTTTTGTATTTCATTTAAGTTTTTGGAGTTGTCGTTTTGTTGTCAAATTAATATGATTCTAGCGTAGACTTGTCTAACACTAGAGAGATGATAGTATAGTTGTGGTCAGATGACCCCAAGTCGTCTCCCAACGAATCCAATAGTAATTTCAGTTAATCGAATTCAAAACCTATCTGCAAACAATGAAGATTAGCAATAATGGTAAAGTAACAGGGGTTGCGATCGTTAAGCAGTAAAATATAAATGATGATTTGAATCAGTAAAGAATGCAAATTGACTCCCAAGTTCTTCCACCAATGAATTCTTCACAGGCTTTCTAAAGATTATTCATTTCTCAATCCTCAACAGAGCTAAATTAGATTGAACATGCGCCAAACCTAATTTAACTAAAGCTCACCAGTAAAGCATGTGTCTACCGGTTTAATCAATACCCACTTTGTTCCATGCGTATACTCCATGGGAATGCTTATCTCCTCTCTCTTGAATCATGCGCCCAAGAAATTAATTAGAACAATACGAACTAACTAAGAAAC
>Ga0123342_1002901_pt1 | contig 28130 bp, 7 predicted proteins | sample Turbeawhitnodule_FD_89960 | JGI IMG/M metagenome (GOLD analysis project Ga0123342, IMG submission 89960) | Root nodule microbial communities of legume samples collected from Mexico - Turtle bean Mexico white nodule | ecosystem: Host-associated > Plants > Roots > Nodule | place: Mexico: Nepantla... | reverse complement strand
ATTATAATGGTTGTTTAAAGCTGTACAAATCAAATAAAATCAAATCACTAACAAATCTCTCCTAATAAATATAAATGGAATCTGCACTTAATTACAGCATAATTCTCCTGATTATGCAACAGTAATGATATCCACCATTGCATTAGATAATTGCATATTGGTGATACAAGGCTTATATTATCTTTTTCTAATTTAGTTGTTTTGTTTATTGCCACAGATTGGCAAGACAAAGGTGTTTCTTCGAGCTGGTCAGATGGCAGAACTAGATACCCGTAGAAGTGAAATCTTAGGAAGGTCAGCAAACATTATTCAGAGAAAAATTCGTTCATATTTGTCACGCCGAAGTTTCATATTGCTTCGTCTATCGGCTTTGAGGATTCAAGCTGCATGCAGAGGTATCTGCTCTTTGCTTCTTGAAATATTAACTCACATGTTGCAATTGGGAAGAAATTTTTGTACTTTGTGAAGTCTGATGACTTTCTTTGTACTGACTGCAGGACAACTTGCTCGGCAAGTATACGAGGGAATGCGGCAGGAGGCTTCTAGTTTGGTGATTCAGAGGTGCTTCCGCATGCATATTGCTAGGAGGGCATACAAAGGTTTGTATACTGCTGCTGTCTCTATCCAGACTGGTATGAGGGGAATGGCTGCACGATGTGAGCTATCCTTTAGAAGGAGGACTAAAGCAGCAATTGTCATTCAGGTATTTTGAACATTTTTACTGTTTCTGTTCATGCATTCTAATGCAAAATCATTGTTACCGAGCTTTTGAATTTTTACTTTGGGTTCAAATAGAATGTTATTTCAACATTGATGATTGTGTATTGTAGAGCCACTGCCAGAAATACTTGGCACAACTTCATTTCACCGAACTAAAGAAAGCAGCAATTACAACACAATGTGCATGGAGAGGAAAAGTTGCTCGGCAAGAGTTGCGAAAGCTCAAGTTGGTATGTACTTATGATTTACTCCTTAATCCTTGGCATCCATGCATGAAAATATGTTTTAAACTTGTGTTGTGACCTGTGAGCTCATAAATATCATCATGATAGTACCCAGGGAATAGTTTTTATGGAAATTGAATTTAGATTTCAGTAAATTCATAGGTGTATTGAGACAATTAGTTTGCGGTATATGCCCTTTAGAATTTGTAGCATAATGTTCTTTAAGTAGCAAGTAATTACTAGGCAGTATTTTTTACTGCTTTTGAGCCACAGTCAAAAGAAAAACATGTTAAGTTTTGATATGTAGAAATTGACTTGTACATGAAAGCTTTGTAATGGTTCCCTCATCACATTCCAAGCTAACCCATAATCATTGTAGTACTGTACAAAACTTCATTATCCTGCACGAAATTTTCACTTCATGTAGCAACATTGTAAAACTACATTAATTATCCTCCAGGCAGAGGTTTTTCCACTTCATGCATTTATCATAGGTACTGCCTATATCTTTACTGCAAGGTTCTCATTTTCACTACTCTATGCCTTCAGCCAATAATATCCCACTTCGCTTTGATCAATTGTATCTATGATATGGATAGCATGTAGTTGACTACCTCATTTATGAAAAATGCATACCTAACCTAATATTCCCATCTCAAACTACTACATGCTTATTTGAATTAAAGCTTCAAAAATACTTTAATTTCAAAAGCAGCAAATATTTTCTTTTCCTTTCATGCATTGAAATTCACAAAAGCATTTTGTAACTTTAAACTAAGAATGTATTACCTATAAAACTTTTGCAGAATGCAGTCAAATAGCATGCATATTAGGGATATTGTCTGAATCTGTCTGCCTTTTCATTTCGAGTTTCTAGTTAGCAAATAGGAAATGTATAAAATGTTGACGAGGGAGCTAATCTAAGGATGCATTGGACATATTTTAGGGCTCTATTAATCCTAAATGCCAAAAAGGAATGGAATCCTTATACCAGGAAAAATTTCACAGAAAATGTGGATGTCAGTAAAATCTACATGGTACACCATTATGCTACTAAAAATCTGGATTCAACTTCGGCTTCAGCAGTAGTATTATTTGAATATTCCTCTTAAGCTGTTGATTACTCAATTTCCCCTTCAAACAGTTTTTATTCTCTTGCTTTGACTGCCACTGGCATATACTTCACTTTAAGTAATTGAACAATGTTATCATACTTCACAAAGTCCAAAGTAGATCAACCACTGACCTTTTCTCATCTTTGTCCCTACTCTACTGTATGCTTGCACCTAACTAGATGTATAATCAGATTGCATATCTCAGCAAGCAGTATGGTTGCATATATTGTTTGGGTTTACTTTTTTGTATGAAGAGGTAATATGTTAGGATCAACTATCTGTGATTGTTGGGCCTTAAAAATGCTAGGTCAATTTTATACACTTTTTTTGGCGAGGGGAACTTTTTCAATACTATTACTTCTTCAGATTGAGTTTTCACCACTTTTTGTGTATGATTGAGATTTTTATTTTTATTGCAGTCTGCAAGAGAAACAGGAGCTCTCCAAGCTGCCAAAAGTAAGCTTGAAAAGCAAGTTGAAGACCTTACATTAAGGTTGCAGCTGGAAAAACGTTTGAGGGTAAGATACCATGGATTTTTCTTTACTAACTTCTAATAAAACAAAATGTCGTAGTGCGCTTTTTAGCACCTTAGCAATACTTGTTTTAGAAACTTTTCTTACTGGAGTGAATTTGATTTGTGTAATTAATGAGAAGGAACTTCTTTCTGCACTTTCTGAGAAAGATGTAAGAAATTGATAAACATTATTTAGTTAGTATCTTGGAAAGCTTCTTAAGCCTGCATTATTGCATATAGGTTGACATGGAAGAATCAAAAGCTCAAGAAAATCAAAGATTACAATCTGCTTTGCAAGAGATGCAACTTCAGTTTAAAGAAACTAAGTTACTTCTTGAAAAGGAGAGGGAGGCTACAAAAATAGCAGCAGAGAAAGCTCCCATTATACAGGAGATTCCAGTTGTTGACCATGCTTTGTTGGAGAAGCTCAATAGTGAGAATGAGAAACTCAAGGTAAAGTGGTTATGGCATGGATATCCGTGCTTCATTTCAAGAAAGTATTTGTATATTGATAATATCATCACATTTTGTGGAAGATCTATTGTCATATTGTATTATTAAGATAGTATTTCATGGATTCTGTTACAGAACATGGTGAGTTCACTGGAAAAGAAAATTGATGAAACAGAAAAAAGGTACAAAGAGGCTAACAAAATTGGTGAAGAAAGGTTAAAGCAAGCTTTGGATGCGGAATCAAAAGTAGTCCAGTTGAAGACTGCTATGCAGAGGTTGTATTTGTGATTAAACTTTGTTGATATAAGAGAAATATTTAATTGACATCGTTTGATGTTTTGAACCCGTTTTTGTCTCCTGAGTTGTAAAGGTTATCATTCATACTCTATTTGCTGTAACAAGATGTCTGTCATCATGACCATTTTTTAATATTTATAGGCTTGAAGAGAAATTCATAGACATGGAATCTGCAAACCATATTCTTCAGAAACAATCACTACTAAACTCATCTGTGAAAACAATAGCAGAGCACTTGTCTTCCCCAGTGGACGAGGTAATTTATTGTTGCTAAGGTATACAAGTTCTCATGCTCTCCATGTAAATATACATCTACTGAAATACTGACATTTTTTTATGCAGAAATTAGAAAATGGTCACCATGTGGCAGAAGAGCAGAAAGCTGTTGTAAGTATTCTTTACTACTACTGTTTTTGTGTGCCTTCTGTAACACTTGACTGTGTCCAATGGAGTATAAATTGACTGACCTTTGCAGGATACATATGTCACGCCTGTGAAACAATTTGGTACAGAATCTGACTTCAAACTGAGGAGATCTTACATTGAACGACAACATGTATGTACTTAAAATTAGGAATTTAATTCTGTTTGTTGTCATGGTACTTCATGCAAAACATATCATTCTCAATGTAAACTCTTGTTTACTGTAGGAGAATGTTGATTCGCTTGTTAACTGTGTTATGAAAAATATTGGCTTCAATCATGGAAAACCCATTGCTGCATTCACCATTTACAAATGTCTTCTCCACTGGAAATCATTTGAAGCTGAAAGAACCAGTGTATTTGATCGTCTGATTCAAATGATTGGTTCTGAAATTGAGGTAGTGTAATTACATTATTCTAAATTATATTTTATGGCACATGATAAGATAATATTAGGAGAAAAGCCTAGTTGAAAATTTTGAGCATAGTACAGGAGGATTTAATTATGTTAAAGATAATATGATTTATCCCATGTATTTTCACAATTTAAATTGTATATCATGTTAAAAATGTAAAAACTTACTTTTCTGCCTTTTTTTTAAGCATTTGTAAGTTTGATATAATTTTTTGGGGTGCAATGGGAGTATGATTAAAAATTGAGTGTATTTTTTGCTGTTTGTTTTGGGGAAGGGGGAATTTAAAAGAAATTCATTACTGCTGAGAAGATGATTACAAAGTGTTTGGAGGATAGCAGATTCTCTTTCAAAAGGAAAACAAGCTGTAGAACAAAGAAAACCTAGATGAAGCAAAGCTACTCAACATATCTGTTAAAGAAACCCCTAAAAAATATTTGTTTTACACCAATTAGAAGCCAAATCTGCTTGTTCAAAAAATTGCTGAAACATGTTAGACTTAAATTCCATCGAAATGTGCCGTAGACTATGCATTACCACAAATGGACGATTCTTTCTTTCTTTCTTCCATAACCAATAAAACTAACTAGTTAATAAGAAACTCGTAGAAATTAGACTTTAAGTCTATTGGAGATCCCACATCGACTAGAGATAATTTACAATATATATAAGTAGGAACAATTCTCATCTTACAAGTCAGTTTTGTGAGAATGACTTGAGCTTAAAGTCCAATTTTTAATTTGGTATCAAAGCCTACCCTAGCGAGGACCTATGGTAGATTTGCATTTACTTATATATTATAATTTTTTAGTATTTCAAGTGTAAGAATAAAGGGAGGTTACACGATGATAAGTACAACAAACCTCTTAAGATAAATTTGATACTATCATAGTAAATGAATTTTAAATTTAACTCAACATCACAAAATCAACATGTAAGGTAAAGTTTGGACCCACTAATATAATTTCAGACATATATCTAATTTATGTGTAAGATAGAAACGGGTCACTTTCAGTGGTTATTTTAATAATATATGTTTTCTTAATGCTTTAAATTAGAGTAGGTTTTGTTAGAAATGTAGGTTTGAAGATCTAGAACTTCTAAAGATGTTAAAATCTGCAGCAAGCCTAGATAATCCAAAAATTAAAAACTTCAATCCAGGGAAAGCAAGTGCATCCTAGTGAGAAAAATCATACTTATACCAAAAAGATTTTGTTTTGTCATCAACTCCTCATCCTGCTAAGGGTGTTTCATGGATTAATGCAGCCTACGGAAAACTGAATTGTACATCATAACTACGCAGATTATTTTAATGTGGTCTATTACAAAAATTACTGAATATGCAGTCTAGTGGAATGTAATGTTCATTATCAGTTAATAACTATTGTATTGGAGGAGGGGATGTCTCGTTTTTTAGTTTAATTCTTTTTCCAGGATATTCTTACTGTGAAATTATTGGTGTAAGAAGTAGCATGTAAGCAGGCTTGAATGCTTCTTTGGCAGTTTCATAGTTTATTGTTGTGGTTATTCTTCCCTCCATTTCTTTGTAGAGTTTATGTTTTTATGAACCTGTTTGTATTATTCATTGAGCGATGAATTATTTTGTGGGTACTGTAATGTTAAATGTTTTTGAATCTAATTTTTTGTGATATTCAATATTAATTATGTTTTTGTGATAACTAACGAAAGTGTTAGTGCACTCTTCAAAAGTAAATAAATATTTGACTTTCTTCTTCCTTGCTCTCTCTTTTACGTTACAGAGTCAAGATGGCAATGATCATATGGCTTATTGGCTGTCGAATACATCTGCGTTATTGTTTTTACTTGAACAAAGTCTTAAATCTGGGAGTTCAACAAATTCTACCCCAGTTAGAAAACCACCTAATCCAACATCCCTCTTTGGAAGAATGACTATGGTAATGGATATTTCTTAAATTGTATGCAAACTGATTTTCATCTAGCACTTGAACAATTACAATGATTAATTCAAGGGTATAAATTGCAGAGTTTTCTTTCATCCCCCTCTTCTGCCAACCTTGCTGCCCCTCCATCCGATGTTGTGCGCAAGGTAGAAGCTAAGTACCCCGCCTTGCTTTTCAAGCAGCAGCTCACAGCCTATTTGGAGAAAATATATGGCATCATTCGGGATAATTTGAAGAAGGATTTAACTGCAGTTCTTGCACTATGCATCCAGGTGTGTTGAAATCAATTTATCAATTGTTACAACTCAAGTTTCCTGGACAAAGTATAATACAATGTCTTGTTCATGTAGTTATAATTATTTACCAGATATTTTCTATAAATTCCCAATGATTCTGAGCCTAATATTATTTTTGTTGTATATTTTTTCATTCTATATGTTCTTTATGCAAATCTCATGTTGATATGTAGGCACCAAGAACATCAAAGGGAGGGTTACGTTCTGGTCGATCCTTAGCTAAAGATTCCCCAATGGTTCACTGGCAGAGTACTATTGAATCCCTAAATTCCCTCCTCTGTACATTAAAAGAGAACTTTGTAAGAAGATAAAACTCTATTAACTTCTGATTACTGAGCAATTACCTCTGTTAGCCACGTCCATTCCATTTCTCAAAATTGCTAAAGTGTGGTATATTTTTTTTCTATTTCAGGTGCCACCAGTTCTTATTCAAAAGATCTTCAGTCAGACATTCTCATATATTAATGTGCAACTTTTCAATAGGTAAGTAGTTTTTGCATACATGCATAACATTTTCTTTTTGCATCATAATTTTTTTTTCCTTAAAATGTGGGAAGGCTAACACCTTTTTTCTCAAATGATTACAGTCTTCTTCTTCGACGCGATTGTTGCACATTCAGCAATGGGGAATATGTGAAAGCTGGATTAGCTGAATTAGAGCTTTGGTGCTGCCAAGCAAAGGAAGAGGTAAATTGTTTTTGCTTTAACTGTAATGCGTTTATCTCAAGTTATGGTATTATATTACTTGGCTTTACTGACATATGGTGATGATGACTTGTTGTTATGCACTTCTACGTCCTTTTGAATTGTTGTACGCATTTTAATAAAAGCTCCAACTAATTGCCTCGATCACAAACTTGCAGTATGCAGGGTCATCATGGGATGAACTCAAGCACATAAGACAGGCTGTTGGATTCTTGGTAAGTGTGTCTCATTTGATAATTTAGAACCTTTTCATGGTTTTAATGTGCTCATATTTTGCTGGGGCTTCACTATTTAATGGTGAATGATGATTTTGTGTTGCATTTTCTTTTGTTTTTACCTTATCAAAAAAATCTGGAAGTTTCATGAAATGAGTAGTTTTGGTGACAGGATAAATCTAGCAAATATAAAGGACAGAAGACAGATCTGCTTTAACTTTTAGATCAAGATTATCTTTAAATGCTTTTTCATGTTTGAAGTAACTACTATCATTGTAAAATATACTATATTGGTCACGGAAAGAAAATTATGCCCCAACAAATCCCTAGGAGACTTAGTCAGATTTAAATTTAACTAAAACAAAACAGGATGAAGGATAGGCACGAGACAGCTGTTGGAAATACATGGATTATTCATCAAATCCTTATGCATCTATGCAATATGCTTTATTTCATGAGAACAGTACCATATTATATACAAGACCAAGAGAATCAATCCTGTGAATTTAGGAATTAGAATCATTTTAGAGACAGAAATAATAGAAATAGAGCAGTTCTAGTTACATAAATGGAAAATATTTCCCTTATTATACCATATATCTCAACAATATTTCTCACAATAGCTGCACACTAGCTAAATTTTTCTAAGATCTAAGCTTGTTACAATTAAAGCTATTTTTTAATAGAAAACAAACAAGCCCTAAACAGAGGTTGGGGCAAGAACAATTCAGAAACTGAGCACAACCACCAAACACCTAAGGGACACAACAAACCAAGTAACCTCTAAACAAGACGAGGAGCATAGCAAATTAAGCACAATAGCCAAACAAGATGGGTGTAACAGACCAAGCGTAGTTGCAAAACAAGTAGAAGAGTTTAGAAAATCAAGTGCAGCCACCAAACTAGCCACCAAGCTATAAGAGGGGGCCAGCAATCTAAGTTCAAGTACCAAAGAAGAAGAGGAGCAGAACAAACCAAGTGCAGCCTCCAAACAACAGCAAAATAAAAACCAAGAGCACGGCCAAAAATCCATTGGACGCAGCAGGTGTTGTTGAGAGAAATAGATATGAAAACTTGTTGGAGGATACACCCAGATCAACAATATTTCCATGATCATACCAAATTTCTTAACAATATTTCCCTAAATATCTTCAGGGAAACCTTTTTGGAAACTCTAACGTACTTGTTTATAACCGTGCACATCATGTGTGTTAACTTCAAGAGATAAACATTAGACCTTGTAACAGGCCTTGGAATAAATATGTTGAATAAGACAAGAAGATGTATTTTATTTTCTTTTCTTCATGAATATTTCTTTTATATGAAGTGATTAAGATCAAAACTGTCTTAATTGTTCCCATCTTGTTTAATTGTTGTCTATGTTTATATATACAGGTTATTCATCAGAAGTACAGGATTTCCTACGATGAAATCATCAACGATTTATGTCCTGTAAGTCTTTATCTATCTCAAACTTCCATGTGAGTGAGTGAGGCCTGTATCTCTCATCAACATAATGGTCTATGGAGTTTTTTTTTTTTTAAATATTTAGAGATGCAAGCCACCTGGGTAGCAGGGTGGTGATGGGGGTAATCGCACCTGAATCTTAAAGCTTGCCCTAGAGCCAAATTGAGCTTTTGACTATGGATTCACTTGTCTGTTTCTTCTGCTAGTAGCTGTTGAACATGGTTGCCCAGGTTGTTAGTTTGTTTAACCTGGGGAGTGAATGAGGTTACTTCTGGGACTGAAATTCAGATGTATGTTTGCATTTAGTTGCTGTAAGAGGTGGATTAAAGGAGACTAGGGATATTGATATGTGTATGGTCGCAAAAGCTTGCTTTTCTTTTGCTGATTAATTCTCAATGTCTTTTATAGTGTATATGTTTCTTTGATGCATTTTCCTTCATTTTTCACCCCCTTATCTTCTGCTTCTCCAGGTCTTGAGTGTCCAACAGCTATACAGAATATGTACACTTTACTGGGATGGTAACTACAATACTCGAAGTGTATCTCCAGATGTAAGTTTGTGTGTATATTTACCAATATCAGCAAAAGTCATTGCTGAAGTTGTACATGCTTGACTAATGCGCTCAAATCTTCCTCCAGGTACTTTCAAGCATGAGGATGCTAATGGCTGAGGACTCCAATAATGCTCAGAGTGATTCTTTCTTGTTGGATGACAGTTCTAGGTAAGGGCTCTTTTAATAACATTAACTTTTGCCATTAGAACATAGAACTATGTAGTGGGGAAATATGATCTTTTGATTATATTGGATAATTTTCTCAACAAGTACAAGAAAAGAAAATAAGAAGGTAAAATAAATTAAGAAACTTTTATTCACAAGGTATAACTTTCGCGTTTCATATTTATGGAAGCTCACTTCTTTAACTTCTACAAAAGTTGTATTGCATAAGCTGATTTTAATTTTAACAAGAGGGAAGAAGTTTGATTCACTTCATCTTACTTTTCCCTCCTGAAGTAGTACTTGAGGATAAATTTATTCAAATAGGGCCCTTAGTTTATTTGTAGTGTAACACATGCCAAAAGTAGGTGATATTCAATTTGTGATCTTTTGATACTTGGTCAATTATTATTGCAATTCTTTGATGTCAATCTTCTGGGTTTGTACTTGACTAATTAGAACAAACGTTTTTTGCTTCTTTACAGCATCCCTTTCTCAGTGGATGATCTTTCTACATCAATGCAAGAGAAGGATTTCTCAGACATGAAACCAGCGGATGATCTTCTTGAAAATCCAGCCTTCCAATTTTTGAATGAGTAGGCCTAGAAAACTTGGTATACTTCCTTCTAAATTTGTCTTCTCAAGCCTGACAACAAAATCAGTTGTTGGTCCTTGCCATTGTTGGTTGTAAATGCCTTTCATTTATTCTCTCTACACCAGAAAAAGAAAAAGAAAAACTTTACACCCTTTTGGCCATATCCCTGCATTCTGTAAAGTTATTTTTTTATTCTTTTGTTAGCATTCAATTGTAAAATGTTAATTGTTAATAGGGGCAAGGGATATTTTTAGCATCAGTGAGCTTGCCTTGCATTTTCCTTTTTTCCCTCTTTTCTTGTCCTTCTGATCAATTGAAGCACTTGTACTTTTTTGTTTTGTGGGGCCAAGCTCACTATAATTTTTGACTTTTTTTATATGGAAACACTTGCATAGTAATGAGTCCTATGATCTGAACTCTAGTTATTATTTTCCTAGCATCGAAGTGTCACGTTACTAGTAACTTCTGGAGGTGACATTTACTACGTCATCGTTAACTGAGATCTATTATATTTCATGTTGATGAAAACTTGCCTAACTGTCCTATAGCTGTTATTGAAGAGTACTTCAAACTGTACTTGTGCTTTATTCAAGTTATTTCTTTTTAAAGCTTTTGGTGTGTTTTGTTATTCATATATCTATATGGATATTTTTGTCCATCTTACGTTAAAATCAACTATTTGGGATTGTCCTTCCGTTATTTTATTTGTCTTATAACCACTGTTTCATCCTGTATGGAACCTTTGGGATTACAAATTTGACACCAGTTAGGGTTTTCGTACCTTAACTAACTAACGTTGGTCAAATCATGACTTAAAAAAGTCAAATTTGATTTGGAAGTAAAAATGAACAAGTGGGGTTTAGATAATTGATTTAAAAGATCCACCAATGTTATACCTTAAATTGAAAGGGTTAAATATGTTTTTTTTTTCATGAAATTAATTTTTTTTCTAAATTTTAAATTTTCTAATAAAAAAATTATTTGAATTGGATTTTGTTAGTTTTTTTTATATGATATAAATTTTTAGTGTGAATTATAATGTTAAAATATTTTATAGTGATTTGACATAAATATTATAATATTATAATACTGTTGAAAAATCGTTTATTATTTAAAAAAACATTGGACTCATTCTAGTCATTTCCTTATTATAAATATCTAATAGATTGAAGTTTTAAATAGAGACTAAAATCAATTTCATGTAAAAGACACGAATATATTTAACTTGATTAATATTTTTTGGTTAAACAAAAAATAGAATAAGTTCATTCCTAACTTGAGTGTAGCTAAAAAATAACTCAATTTCAGGCTTAAAGATGCAGGCTTATGTACATTATTTTTAAGAGTTCAATTTTCATGTATACTGTTAACGTAAAAGTGTAAAATTTCTCCAGTTTGAGGCATGCATTATTTTTCACTATTCCAAGAGTCAAGTACGCTAGAACTTGTGAACCATGCAAACAAAATTATGCAAAATTTGAGAATGGAGTTTGAATTTTTTGAATAAAATTATGGTCCGATATTTTGAATTTGCACAGTTGAAACGAAAAGGTGGAGTGTGTTGGTTTGCTTACGCGTTGTTTGTTCGTAGGAAGTCCAAACCCTGATTTTTGCCCTATTAGGGAGTCAACACAAGATTAATGAAAGGAACCCATTTGTTGTCGTAGAACATGTTTGCTACAATAATTTAATGTTTTTGAAAAAAATAATTATGCAAAGTCTTTGGATTGAAACTTTTTTCGGCCAACCCATTTGGAATTCACATGGCTCTGGCCCCAAAAGTTTCCACCTATAGTGCAGGCACAAGGGTTGCAACCCTAGTAGCTCTGCCCCAACAAAGCCTTTGGGACCACTCTTCAATTGGACCACCCTATGGCTACATTTCATTAATTTTTCTAATTGCATAAACCAATGGTCACAATGATGGGGATTAAGATTAAGACATTGGATTTTTTTGATTTGGATAAGCTTTTGTGAAGGAAAAATTGACAAGAGTTGGGTTTGTTCTAGGTTAATTTTCTGGACCACCATTTTTGTTCCACGAGGTTCCCCTGAAATGCTACCCAACATTTTGGTCCCTTCCAATGCTTTCAAGGTCCTCCCCCTATTCTACCTATAACTTCAAAATCTCTCACTATCCTACCACCTCTACTTCTTCAAACCCCTTCTACATTCATCCTTCACATTATCACTGCATTATAGGATAATCTAGCACAACTTTTTCATTTGATTTGTTTTAACACCATCACTAACTAACATTATTGATATAAGCGTTAAATATGTTTTTCGTTCCAGTACTCTAACACAAAATTGATTTTCGTTCCTTGTTTAAATTTTAGATCACTCACGTACCTATAATATGAAAATGATTAGAATGAGTCATTCTGTATATGAAATGATTGTTATTTTTTTTCAAGATTCGTTGTTGTTTAAGTTGCAGACGGGTACCGACTATAACTACTTTCAATGAGTTGATAGAGTAGAACCTCAAATTGAATCAATTCCACATACAAAAATAACATATTTCAATTATTCCCATCCTACAAGTACTTTGATGGTCTAAAGTTTAGATCAGAGACGAAAACCAATTCGGTATTATAATAGAGAGTTTAGGGTTTAAGATTTAATTCCGTATTATAATAGAGGAAAAAAAACATATTTAACCCTTAATATAAATACAAATACATATATAATAATAAACACATAAAAAAATACAAATAAACATCCAGAAGAACGTCCACTAATTTGATATAAAGAAAATGAGTTTTACACTAACACTAACTAATAGTGCAATATAATTTACATTCTTATTTAATCATAAAATTATGATGGAGTTAAATTTGGTGACGTTTATGATAAATATTTTTAAAATTACGACAACATGTGCAATTTTCTAAAGATATTATGGGATTAAAATGTTCCTATTAAAAATTTAGACTGAAAATGATTACGGGAAACAAATGTCGACAAGTCTTAAATACTATCCATTCATCCAATGAAGTTGAACAAACCATAATTATCTGTAATAATTTGTTGTCATTGAATTAGAGAAATGGGAAAATTACATGGGCCAATGGAAAAAGATTAGACATTACATCTATCAAAAAAGTTTTCATATTGGTCGACATGCTATCGACAATTTATCATTCATAAACGATGAAATTTCTCGACTTGGACCATCATAGATGTTCAACCTTAATTTGACGAGGATAAACAGTTTTGTAAGCATCAAAGCAAATCGCACAAATTAATGATAAGGAAGAATAAACACAGGTTATGAAAATGACACCGATTGTAACATTATATATGTTTTTCTAAACTTATATTATTATTTGTTCAATTAAAATGTAAAAATTCTAACAAATAAAAATCGACTACATAAACACGTGTCATAAAGCTTTTAAAAGTATCAAAATTGAATCTTCAATGTTAACGTGTATAGATTCTCAACAATCAAATAGTACATTATTGCAATAAAAAATTAAAAAATGAGTTTAGACAAATTTTACTGGTAAATATTAGGTTTGATAATGACTCAGCGATTAGTTTTAATTAAGAAGCTAATTTTGATTCATTTATCAACGCAAACTAGACAGAAAACACTCTAAATGTAAAAAAACCTTTAATTAAATATCATTTTAGAAAACTATTTTTGTCAGCATGTTCTAATTAGTTCACATCTATATAAGTGGAAAAAAAAATCAAATGCATTTGTAAGTTAAAATTAATTTAATTTATGCAATTTAACATCTGTAACTTTTATTAATTTCTCCATGAATTAACAATGTATTTAGGAAAAAAAAAATATTTCACCTTTACAATGCATTATATTTTTCCCAATCATTAAAATTGGAAATTTGACATCAACTAAAGATAAAAACATTTTATTATAAAAGTGAGTATTAGTAGGAAATAGACTTTAAACCTAACTCAACCTTATAAATCTAACTTATGAGGCAAGGTTCGTACCTACCTATATACTATGAAATGATCTAATCTCTAGTCAATGTGAGATCTCTTGTGTAAATCTGGATCCTATAAATCAATTTTATAAAATTTAAAATTATTTTTTTAAAAAAATCAATTTATTTTGATAGTGGATTAAAAATAAGAGCTACTGTAGTAGCTGTTTAGCAGATAACAATGAAACCCTAAAATTCTGGTATGATGAAAGTGGAATATGATTAAGTAGGTAGGTATAGTATGGTATTAATAGTTATGTGCTTAGGGTTTGTGAAAATGATGGCACCATAATCTATAATGAACTAGGTAGAGAGAAAAAGCAATCACTGTCATGAAATTCCTTGTCACAATAATAAGAGAAGCAATCCTTTTGATCACTTAGCTTTTGTCTTATTCGTGATATTAATTAATATGGTGATGGGAAAGTCCAACTTGGTCATTTTCGATCTCCACATGCCACCAAAAATGCCTCTCCAGCTACGACTTTCCAGAATACATTTATGAAAGATATATCCCTATCTATATAAGCACACACACACATCTTATTCTGCATTCACACAATTTGTGGCTCAGCGTTCAAAACAAAATCACAAAGTGAATGTGTTCCCATTTTTTTAGTGTCAGGATTTGACTTGGAATGCCTCAAGAGTTCTCCATCTGGGGGGCCATCGTGCTTTCTCATCCACTTTCATGAACTGGTAAACTTTTTTATCAGATACAGTGATGAATCACTTTTTATAATATTCACTTAATTCAGAAACAAGGACTCTGAAAGGTGCATGACATGGTATCACAGATCAGTTACTTTCTCCGTGATTTTCAATTACGTGTATTCAAATTAGTTATGATTAGAAGGAAACTGAATTTCTTCAACTAAAGTTAACAAAAAGGTAAAGACACATGCATAAAGAGGTATTTTTAAAACTATTTACGTAATTAAGACTGTTATAACGTGGAATTGAGAATTTTGGAGTTTATAAAAACAATCTTAATGTAAGGTTTTGTTACAAACACTGTATATGAAAGTATACTTCAATGAAACATTAAATATTTATTCTTTATTGTGATAAAAAAAAGTATGGGTTTAATTATAACAATATTGTGTGTGCTATATATTTTTCCTACTTAAGTGCATGTATTTGAATGAAAATCAAGTCGAAGCAATTTCATGTCTAAATATTTAATTAATTATAATTTAGTTAAGTTTGAAGTTCCTGATATATTTTTGAAATTTTTTAATCGAGTCTTTAATAAAAAAAATATAGTTTTGTATAAATAATATTCATTTACTTTTATTAATATTGATTATTTATATTTGTTTCTATGAAAATAAATATTAATATTAATGACAATAATAAAGATAAATATCTCAATGATAGTGCAAATATTCATATAAGTCTTAAGAATAAATTCTTTTTTTTCTCTAATGTGAAAAGACACTGTTAGCACTATATTTAATAATACAATTGAAGTAAAGAACATGTTATCTATTAACCAAACTAAATTTGGTGTGTCGTGATGAGTTAGGCATTCGAGATCTTTTATGATCTAAAAAAATAGTTGAATTTTTTAATGAAATCTCATTAAAAAATTAAGAGATTCTTCATTCCAAAGATTTATTACACAATTGAACATAAAAAAGTATCGGGAATGAATATATTACAATGAAAATGTACAAGGTGATATTTCTGGATCAATACACCTCTTATGTCATTTATATATTTTATGATTTTAATTGATGCACAAAGTAAATAGTAACTTGCTTGTTTGTTGTTAACTCCCAATCAATTTCCCATATGATTATTAACATTAATGTTATTATTATTATTATTAATATTAATAATACCAGTATTATTAACAATACATTATTAGAGGAAATTAAACCAAAGTTTATTAACATTATGCTATTGGAGGAAATCAAATTATTGTCTTATTCATAGACATAAAATTAATAACTATTACATCAAACATGTTAGGACTAATATTAAAAGTAAGAGATAAGACGAGTGAGAGAGATTGTGAGATCATAGTACGAGAGAGATAATATGAGATTGAGAGTGAAAGATACCATGATACGGAGAGTAAGAATCATTGAGACATTAATTAAGAGATTAAAAGTGATTGGGGAGCACAAAAAAAAATTATTTAGTGACTAATTTTAGTGACCAAAGTAAATTGGTCACAAATTGTGACCGAAGACCGATTTGGTTTTGATCACTAAATCAATACTAATTAGCGATCAATTTGATTTTAATTGCTAAATCAATGCAAATTAGTGACCAATTTAATTTTGGCTGCTAAATATAAATAAATCACTACAAATTAGTGATTGATTTCATTTTGATCGTTAAATCCCTACAAATTAATGATCAATTTGGTTCTCGTCACTAAATACAAATAAATCACTACAAATTAAGTTGTAACTAGTTTGATTCTAGTCATAAATAACTACAAATTATAATTATTATTACTGTTAATATTATTATTATTTTGATTTATTAATATTGATAATAATATTAATTATAATAATACTTAAATTAATAATAATAATTATTATAATAATCATATTAATAATAATCTTTGTTATAGTGATGCTATAAGATCTATGTTTACTCCCTGGACCTAAATTACATTCACTCTGATACATTGTTATCTTTAATAATAATAATTTCTCTATGGATTAAAGCAATTGAGACATATGCAGTATAATCTTCTTAGCAAGTGTTTGTTAAAATAAGGATATACAAATAACCCTATTTGCTCTTGCATTTTATGAAAAAAATTGAAAAGGAAAATTTCATAATTAATGTTTATGTTCATGACTTACACATCATTAGATATTCTAAAAGCTGCAAAGCAAATTAATTTTTCAAAGAATGACAATGTTTGTTTAGGGTTTAAAATTTGAGTATTTAAAAAAATGTCACGACACTAATATAATATTGGAAGTGCTTAAAATGTTTTATATGAAGAAAACATGCCCATTACAGACTCTAATGGTTATATATATGGTCTTAAAATGTAAATAAAGAACCTTTTTAGAGAACTTTTTGACCTAAAATATCGTATCTTATTGCTATAGGAGCGAGCACTAATACAGCTAACTACAATTGAACTTATATAATTTGCTGTGAATTTATTAGCAAGGTATAATTTTTAATTTATAAGAAGCATTGGACTCAAGTAAAACTTATATTAATTGTCTTAAGAATACTAATTAAGAATATGAGTGTATTTTTTTTCAAATGTTTCAAAATTATATATATTTGATTATACTTATGCATGTTATTTATCAAATCCTAATAATGAAATTTAGGTTAGATAAAGTAAGCTGTGGTTGTAATATTTTGTTCGACGTCATTGCTAATAAATACTTATGAGAAAAAAAAGATTAAATGAGATACATGATAATGTATTGAAGGATAATATACTACTTTTTCTTTTGTAGGTTTTTAGTCCTCTAGCTTTCTCAAAGATTTTATGGGACATTTATCATATAATCACCATCTAAGGAGGAATATTATGAATAACTATTACAACCCATTAGCTTTTCATATTTCGATATTTAATAATCTTAAGTAAATGATAGATATATGAATTGTTTACAACCTTTATATAATTTAAGTTATATTTGTATATTAGAGAAGTTCCATTTGGATGGAAATAAAAAGAAAATCATTTGAATGAATTCTAAGTATTCATTTAAGTTTATATCTTTTATATAATAATTGTGTGTTTGTTTTGATGTTGAAAAAATTATTTTAAATAAATTTAATTTAAATATTGTAATATATAGTGTCGAGACATTCTAATCAAGATCGTGAATATTTTGAACAAGTTAACCGAAAGTTACTCTTAATATTTGACTAGTATACTTCAACATTCCAAAGACAAAGTTACTCAAGTATAAGATTAGTACATAAGTTATATTTTGAGTCAGACTAACACGAAGAATAATAATGAAATTTGTACTAATCTAGACTCACTAGCATGAGGGTACAACTCATCTCTATAAATAGACATTAATTGTCTGTAACTATCAAACATTGATTGATGACTTAAGCATTAGAAGACCTTTTGCAGTACTCCCACTCCTAGTTAAAATAAAATAAAAAACCGAGACATACCAAATATTGTCACCAAAGAGCATTCATAATTGGAGGGCGCAAAGTCCTTAATTCAATCTATTTACTCTTCCTCTTCAAATTCACTCCTTTTTCTTTCCTTCTCATTCTCAAATCTAATTAATTCAATCAACAACTTAGAGTTCACTTCTTAATATGGTATCAGAGTTATTTATAACATATCCTAACGAGAATTTGTTGGATTGATCAGATCACCCATTAACGGACCACCCATTATATAGTCTCACGCATTAGTTGACAACCTCGACATGAGGAAGTGTGTTGAAAATCTCACTAACCAAAGATATAAAAGACATTTCATACTATATAAGTGAGTATAAACCTTATCTTATAAGTCAGTTTATAAGATTAAGTTAAACTTAAAATTCACTTTTTACTACATTACCTTAATTTATGTTTTACTTGATTAGATTGAAAATTAAATGTACAATAAAATTATTAATATATATTATTTTTCTTTCACGGGCCACAAATAAACGTCAAAATATATATATATATATATATATGTATATATATATTAAATTTGAGTTGAAAAGAAAAGAAAAGTGGGAAGATATGCAAGGTAGGTCATAAAAAGCAGAATATTTTATGAGAATATTGGAAGTAGCAACTGCACATGTATAGTTTCTTAATAAATAAAAATAATGGTTTATATTAACTTTAAATATTCCAAATTGTAATTTAATTAAGCAGCACTTCCATGTGATATCGTGTTTCTCCGGAGAGTCCACACATTTCTCCACTCATCAAATCTTCTCATATGTCTCTGAGGTCAAACAGGTTTCATAATTAACATGCATTTAATATATAATTAATTACTTCACAACATCTAATCCTTCACCCATGTTCTTTCTTTTCTTTTGGTAAACGCCTGGTCATCTTCTACCCATATTCAATTCCTTTCTTCCCAATTAGTTCAGACATGTATCATTAAATACTACAAAAATCTTCTTCATGCTTCTTTTTAATTAGTTTTGTATAAATCTCTTTGCCGTTATGGTGGTTATTTCGTGTTTAGTAGACACTGTTCTATCATTAATCATACTGTTCCCGGGAACCCCTTCTAATTCAATTAATTAATGCAAGCAAATCAACTTCAAAATTTAATCAATCATTATTATATATGCATTTTTATCCAACAACTTCGTCTAGCCATTAATATTTTCCGCCTATTTGAATATATAAAATTTAATGACTTTTCATAAAATCAAATTATAATTATATATATACCTAGCTTAGTGTGGAATGAGAAGAGAGAGAAAAAAAAAGTAATAAGTATGGCAATAAAATAAAGAATAAAGTTGTACTGGTACGACCAGACGACTCGGTGAGTCGACCAACACTCGAACCAAGTCACCGCCCAGACAATGTCGATGTGGCCACGTGACAACACGTGGCCGACCAACCCTTGATGTTTAGTCAAAGGTTTAGGGTTGACCAAGTCAGCATGATTAATCTGTGGTTAAGAATTGTTTAGCGAACCCTAAACACGAACCAAATCTCTAATCCAGCCCATCAATGAAGGCCCATTATGTGCGTATTTCAAGGACGCATAAGGTAATATAAATAGTACGCATTTCAAGGAGAAAGATACGTCATTATGTGCAGTACTCTGACACCCGAACGCTAACACCCCAACTGACTTGAGCGTTGGAATGTCTTCTGCAAGTACCCTCCCTACCTGTGGAGCCAAATAACCAAGAAAAGGAAAGGTGTAAACAGAAAGTTTAGAACATCGTAGATCGACCGAAGGTGGAAGTTGAAACAATCGTTCTTTAAGTTCCAAACCCGTTCGAAAACAAAAATCAAAGGAAAATAAAACACAACATATAAATGTTATTATTATATAAATGTCGGTCTATTCATTTATATTTGCATACCTTTAATATAAAGGAAAATTATGAGTCTAAAGTTTGACCGTTGAACTATATATCATACACAGTTTTGTGAATTTGAGCTTATCTCCCAAAGTTAAGGGGTCTTTTATTAATTAATTCAAAAGATGTTGCACTATTTATTTTTCTTTGGTTATTTAGATCAAAAGTTGCTTTCTTATAATTTGTCTTAAAAGCGCGTTAGGAGTGTAAAAGCAAAGAAATTGATGGAATAAAATAAGAAGAAAGAATGAAAAAAAATGTGATAAAATTTGATTAGAGTGTTGAAAAGTGATGCGTTTACAATTATATTCCTGTCGGTTGTGTGGATATGATATTATTATAATTATAATTATTATTGTTTTTTTTTGTTCATTACAAATTTATTTTAGAAGAAGTTTTCTATTAGGACGCATTCAAGTATTTATTATATTGCCCACATTTCTCTTTCGTTTTGATAATGACTCGATATGAGAAGTTTCAGTGTATGAATTCATTCATTCATACTACCTTTTGTCTCAAAGAAGTTTTTACTTTTATTTTTTTTAATCCATTTGAAATTTTCAATTTTAGGGAAATATTAATTATTAATCTTTCATTCAAAAATTAACTTATAACGCGTTTTACATATTTAAAGACACAATTATGTACATATATTCCGTTTCCGCAGATAAATGTTGTACATGATTTTAATATTATTATTGATGGAAGAACTAATTCGTATTAAACTGTATGCATAATGACATTAAATTATGTACGCATTAATGGAATAAAAAATTGTGACAGGATGACCAATTATAATGTTTTTGAACGAAACTGATTATTGAATACATTAATTCAAGGTTTGGTTAAATATTAATTAAATTTAAATCGAATTAATCAGTATTAAGAAAAACATTATAATAATTACATAATATATGATACAGTATTAAAATAATACAATATCATGATTTTATGATGTTACAAATTAAAAGAAAACATAAATATATAGTTATATATATATATATACACACACCATTAGATACATTGATAATTTATCTTTTAATTGAATAATTTTTATATTGTGATAAAAAATAATTATTTATTTAATAAAATACGTAATAAAAAAATTCTCTTTCAAAAGAATTAAATAACTTTTTTAAAATAATCACTACATACTTTTGTCAACATTAATTTTATAAAAATATATTATTTTAATGTAATAAAAACATAAATATACAATATTTTTACTAGTATATATATAATTAAAATATTATCGTCTTTAAATTGAAATTCAATTTTAAAAATAAAAACTATAAGTGGTGACTATATTCTATGACAGAAACTAATCCGCATATTAAGACAATGCTGTGATTAGTATATTTTATTTATTTATTTTAAAAAAAAGCTGTAATATTAAAATAGCTTGTAAAAGAAATTATGTTAATTAAGTTTGTAAGTTGGGAAGTGTGAAAACAATGGTTTTGGCAATTGCGAAGGAAATGGATCGCATGCATTAAGAAAGTGAAAGGACGGTTACGATTGTTTCTAGGCCACCACACACATTCCTCGGATAATGCCCTTCCATGTGCTTCCAAAAATTACGCCTCCTCCTTCTATAATTTTTTTTTACATGTACAAATTAAGTATATAACAAAGTTTACATAATTACAAAAAAATAATTAAAATAATCTTGATAAGAGAACCTATGTAAATATCAATTAAAAATTATTTTTATCAAATAAAATATAAAAGCGTCAATTAACATTATTCAAAACTAGCGGGAAGATATGCGTTTTCCCATTCATACTTTTTTAATTATGTAAAAAATTAAAATAATAAAAAGAGATAATAACTAAATCAAATGATAAAAAAAACAGTTTTCAATTAATTATAAGAATAATTAATTATTTAGCAAATAACTTAAAAAATAGAAAATGATTGAAATATTTAAAATAAAACAATAAAATATTAATAAAAATAAAATATGAATAAATTTATGTATACCAAAAATAGATATAATGGAAAATAGTTAGAAAATAACGTTAAATTATATTAATAAACATTCTAGATAATATTAACTAAAAATAACTCCAACAAATTTAACTTTAAATAAAATTATTTTGCATCAATCAAAAGATATTATTGATATTAATTAAAAAAATTCTTACCAAGGTTAACAAATAAGTTATTTTAATCTGTTTATCAAGACGTAGTTTTACAAAATCAGTTTGAATTTTTTTAAGTGATAGACTGAAGAGTTATGTCCTACATATACGGATGAATCTAAATATTTTCTTATAAGAAATCAAAGTATCTAACACTACAAAACTATTAAATAAAAACTATTTAAAAACTGTTGAATATAAACTATTTAAAAATTATTAAATAGAAAATACTACTATTTAGAAAGTATTTATCAATTTTAGATAACAATAATTGTTTTAGTCTCTAAAATATAATCTAATTTAGTCAATATAGCAATTAATTTATTTTTTGTCTTTAAAATTGATTTTTATTTAATGATTTTTTAGTAGCGTAAGTTCTGGACTGGAAAATGAGAAACCATTAAGTAATTATGAATTAGTTCAAACCTTCAGGAGACCGAGATGTCCTCCTAAAGTTGGAGTGAAAGTCAATAAGATGACCTCCAAAACAGGTTAACCTAAGGAAAAATAATGATAGTAATATGCAACAATATCATAAGATTTTATTATCGTTGTTGAAGACCAATGAAAATTTATCTAATTTGATTTTTGAGATTCAATTATTTTTTGTTGTTATTTTGAAATTTTTTTATTGTTTGGAACGACAAAGAATGAATAAATCAAATGGACGATCTGTATAAAAAAACATTAGAGACATGTGTCTCTCTCAAATTATAAAAAGCATCTCCAATTAACAACATTCATGTAACAACTATATCTGATGAAAATAGAAAACTATTACAACTATTACAATGCATACGTCGATTATAGAAGTAGATCCTACACTATTATTATATCTCCAATATATTCAAAACACTCATATCATTGTTTCTTTTGCACACTCAAGACCAAAGACAATTTACTATGATATAGCATATTTACTGGAACTACTCTTTGTTGTTTTACTAAGATCTTTTAATTCTCAATTCTCTTAAGCTATATTTCTCTTCGAACTTGGGTTCGTCTTGTATCAACTTGTCTTTTTAGAAGCTACGAATCAAAGAATATTCTTTTATTTGTTTTCTTGTTTCTATTTTTTTTAACTTCCAATATAACTGTTTAGATTATTATTTAAAATTTCTTTGATTTTTTTATGAATTGCATTTCGTCTTTATATTTTTATTTTTATTTTAGTTGTACACTATTTTTCATGGGACGACACATGCTATCTTACCTAAGTTTTAGTAAAAATAAAAATAGAAGAACAATTATTTGATGGTTTAAAAAAAAAAATACAACTTTACGAAGATGGATTCAGAATTCACCGAAATTATATTTTGATAAAATTGTTTTTAATTCGTGTGAATACGGAGGTATAGAAATAATAAGTAATATATCTCCGAAAGCTTCTAAACATTTTACCTATCATAATTTTCTGCATCTTGTCACGCCATATAATAAATATATATATATATATATATATATATATATATATATATATATATTATAACTGACTAATAATAACCCAAAAAAGAGCAAAAGCACAATATATAGCCTTTCACACTTGGGTTGGTAACGTCACCACCCTTTCTGGTCAACTCCTTTCATCTGTAATCTTAGCCACTCTCATCCATATATATTATTATTTTATCATAATCTCAATTGACTCCAATACACACACATATATATATATATATATATATATATATATATATATATATATTTCATTTTTTTAATTTTTTTTATCGGCTCAATTGACTCCAATCTTAAATTCCTAATATCTGTCATTTTTACCTCATTTAATGTGCTTCCCCACATTCAACCTTTAGGAGACTAATCACACCAAATCAAAATTATACCAAACAATAAATTCTCATCTTTTATATATATATATATATATATATATATATATATATATATATCATCATTTTTGTTGAGTTGCAGATTTAATGAGAGTAAATTAAATGACATAAGTAAATACAAATCTCATTTTAAAGTCTATTCTATTTAAAATTAAATTAAGTTTAATATTTATATTTTTAATAAGTTATTAAGAAATATAATCCTCAAGTTTGTTGGAGATGTTGTGTAATTAATATAATATATACTTGTCCTTTTAATTGAAAAAAAAATGCTTTGAATAAACCACCGAACAAAATAATGATCATCGTGATAATAAAAAAGTAAACCAAGTGCATGAAAGTGGGTAGTGATACGTGGAACGTGCATGAATCTTCTTGCACTCATAACAGCCACGTAGACATCATAGAGTTCCAAACGTTCCTTCTCTCCAAACACAGCCTAGAGATTCTATCATCTACGTGTATTGAATCATGTTTACTTACTCTCTTTCACTGCGTTGGCTCTGACACACTGAATTTTCTAGGGAAACAAACACTAAAAAAAAAATTCTTACGTTGCGGATCGAGAAAGTATATGACCTACAATAATCTCGTTGTTTCCGATAAAAAAACAATAATCTCGTTGTTCAATGAGTTGGTAATAGTAATAAGTAAGGTATACATCGGTCTTATGGAACTGCACATGTTATGAACAACTTAACCCAATGTTGTACCAAGAAAATATACTAAAAAACACAGATTAACCAAAGTAGATAAAGCTTAAGTACTGCTCCCAACATGCGGGAAGATTAATCAATATTAAGCTCACAATATAATTAAGCTTTATGTAAATAGGTCTTTGGTATTAAGAAAAAAAAGAATGTATTAGTTAATGGTATTTCTTTTCTCTAGTCTATTCTTTTGAGTTTAATTATTGTACAATATACTCTAGCCAGATAGTACCTTCTATTTGTTGAAATTGTATGTGATTCTTCAATCGCTTCTCCTTTGTTTTTTTTATTTATTTATTTTTTTGGTATTCAGTCGTTTTTTTTTCTTCTCGTACTTACTTCTTCATATCCAATCATACCCAAACAGAAGTTAACATGCAGGAGAACCTTTTGCAGGTTAACTATCAACGATAAAAGTGTATTTGATAAAAACATATCTTACTCCTTTGTAGATTGTTTATTCATTGATCATGATCTGTGTAATAATGATCCAAATTTATCAAATATTAGTATTAATTTATTTTTAAAAAATTTCTCTGATTTCTTAAGATGTTACCCGAATTTAGTAGGATGTATTCATGATTTTCAGAGTCTCTACAACTACTATTTATTATAGCTGTTTTAAATAATGTATTCTGATCGGTCAGTTGATACCTGAAACCGAATAAACTTGTATAGCAACTACCGGTATAACTATTAAGAATAAACTTTAAATTAGTTTTATAAAGTAAATTTGTATTTAGTTATGTTTTATTAAATATTTTTATCATAATGGTAATGTATTAACCTATTTAGAGGCATTTTTAATAAATATTACAGGTAAACACATTAACAAAGCAGAAATTAATCGGAAAAAGTGGATGATTTGAAATGTGTGTGCATGGAACGTGAGGATTTTGGTACAGCCATGGAAGAGAGTCTACGAGGGCGGCACCTAGGATGTTGTGACGGTTGATTTAGAAAAAACAAAATAAAAAAAATTATGAATGAAAGCTTAAAATGATGGGAATGGCTGCCACATGCAAAGCCATGGTTGTGCCAGGTGCAATGCCCCTAACGTGCTAATGTATCACTAACTGCAACAACACTTCAAACTTACTTCAAACACTAACATTAATTACCATATGTCACCAAACTCAATAAATGTATAAATTATTATAATTATCAAGGATTATTTATTTTAAAATATCCACTCTGACATCCACATTTCTTTTTACTAATTTTCTGCTGCTTATGTCATATGCACCCATATGTCATTCGTCAAAAAATTGCCGACACATACTATTATAATTTTCCTCACATTTTTTTTTACCATTTTAGGGGAATATTACAGAAAAATATATTTAAAAAAGAACTTATATACCAATGAGAGAACTAATAAAGTGGAATTTAAAAAAAAAAATACTAGTGTAAATAAAAATTGTGTTTGCCATTCCCTAACTCGTAAATGAAACCTGACGGCGGAATAAAGTCACTCTGACTAATTAATTAGTCGTTTGAAAAATAATTTAATTTTATATATAAATATATTTTATTTTTTATTTCAGGCTGCATCACTTCTTTCACGTCTATCTGGTTAAAAAATGAGGGGTTCCTTTTGACTTTTGTAAAAATAATGAATGTCAATATTGTGCATATGATTGCACAAAGGAAGTATGTAGACAACTTTATTTTAAAAGAGAAGAAATTTTGAACAAAAGAATCAAAGACTACTTTTACTAATATATGTTGGAATTGAATATTTACGAAGCATTGAAATGGGAAACTATTTTGATGATGACAAAGACTTTAATAAGTATGAGAATAATAATTGAGTGTTAGAATGAGAGTCCATGTAAAGAGAATTTTAGCGGAACTTTGGGGATTTGAAAGGAAAATAGAATTATTTAGATTGAATAAATATTTATTTTTATATTATAGTCATTAAAAAAAGTTATAACATTTGAAAGGAAAATAGAATTATTTAGATTGAATAAATATTTATTTTTATATTATAGTCATTAAAAAAAGTTATTAATGTTATATATAGATATATTAAAATATAATTTTATATATAATCAGTATATAGTTTATTAATTTTTAGAAAAAAATAATGTATAATTAATTTTTTTTAAGTGTCTTCATGAATGGAAGAAAGTTTCAAGTGATTAAGCTGTCTCGTTGTTTCTGCTTTTCAATATTTTGTTTCTCATTTTTTTCAACTTTTATTGTAAGTTTTTCATCTTTGTATATTTTTGCACCTTGATATAGAGAGGTAGTAATCACATCTAATATAAAAAGGAACGATGAAAATAGAAACTTTAAAAAAATATATATATTAAAACATGAAAAATAAAATAAATAATTTTTTAATTAATATTAAATAAAATAAAATAAGATATTTTAAAAATTTGATATATTTTAGAATTTAGAATTTATATATATATATATATATATATATATGATATTTGTAAAGCAATTTACTTATAACCAAATCATATCTATTGGTCCCCAACAATAATTATCTTCAGTTTTGTATGTATTATAAAGGAAAGAAAAGGATTTGAAATCAATTCAATCAATATATATATATATATATATATATATATATATATATAAAAGAGATTTGTAAAGAAATTTACTTATAACCAAATTATAAAATTTATCTATTCCTCCCAGATCAATTATTATCTTCAGTTTTGTATGTAGGATTATAAGGGAAAGAAGAGGATTTGAAATCAATTCAATATATATATATATATATATATATATATATATATATATATATAATTTGTTTATTAATTTTTACTATTTTATTTATATATTAAATGAATAATTAAAATAAAATAAAATAAAAAAATTTAAATTTTTTCTATTTTGTAAAAATATTTTAATTATGATTTTTTATAAATATTTTATAATTCCTTTTCAATTTAAATTTTATTTTATTTCTAATTTATATTAATTTATTTTATAACTTTATTTTATCACATCAATTGAATTATCTATAAATTTTCATATTATTTTTCACTTCAAATTCACTCACTTTTCTTACAACGAAACAAACTTTTTAAGATTTTTTCCATTCTCTTACAATTATCACCGTCAACCAAACAAAACTTAAGAAAATAATATATATATATATATATATATATATATATATATATATATATATATAAAAATATTTTTTTTATTTCTTATTTTAAAAATTTTTTAAATATATATATATTGTTTTTTTTTTTAATACTCTATTTTTTTTATTTACCTTCTTTTTTATTTTTTCTATTTGTTTTTTTTTTGTTTTTTACTAATTTTTTTTTTTTTTTACTTTTCTATTTTTTTTTCTTTACAAACTTAGTTTTTCATCCTTTTAAGTTTTGCATTTCTCTGGTTGTT
>Ga0123342_1002900_pt1 | contig 28132 bp, 18 predicted proteins | sample Turbeawhitnodule_FD_89960 | JGI IMG/M metagenome (GOLD analysis project Ga0123342, IMG submission 89960) | Root nodule microbial communities of legume samples collected from Mexico - Turtle bean Mexico white nodule | ecosystem: Host-associated > Plants > Roots > Nodule | place: Mexico: Nepantla... | reverse complement strand
TCGCTAAAACAACCGATTGTTTTTCCAGCTTTGTGCTTTTGCTGTTTTGATTTGAAAAACTGAATCCTTAATCAAGGTTCTTTTGAAGAATTTTCATTCTAAGCTTAAAAGTTTACTAAAATCATTCTTAAACAATTCACCCCCTCTCTCGTTTAAGGCCATATATTCTAACAAACCACTCATCAATGTTATCAATTACAGATAGCACAAGTAACTGTCAGTGATCACTGCATCATTCATTAAAACAATTATTAAATATTTAAAATATGAAACACTAATACTTGACGACTCATAATTGAACTTACTTATTAATATAAAGGGAAAAATATATTTGTAAAATATAAGTGTTTTGCCTCTGCAATCAAAGTGTTGGTGATGTATGTCTGGGCTTCAATTTTCTTCGCTCTAGTTTGATTAATGAAATAGGGATCCAAGAATCCATAAACATCTTGATTCTCGTCACTAATAGAAACTCCAAACAAATAACTACAAGTATGCAGCCTGAGTTAATCCAAACTCGATCCATATATATGTTCTGTAATGGTCATCGAGGTGTTCACTAATGTGTGTATCTCACGTTTTTACTATAGGTATGAACATATCCCATAAGAGAAGATTCTATTTTATTCCAATTCAATAGTACATACACTTCAATCAACATTCATTATATTTCACGAAATTTCGGCAGCATTTCGCATTGGTCTTGAGGTGACACAAAATGAAAGTGGTGACACGAAATCTCTACAATCAAATATGCACCTGAAAAAGAATACAAAAATGCTATGAACCAAAATCACGTAAAATATATGACGTCGATTACATGTTACATACTAATGAACTAAAAAAAAGTGATTGTTCTTACCAAACTGTACACTTGGACAATTCAAAACTCATAACAATTAGTGTCACTACAACCTCCTCTGCTTCTTAAAAATTGTTTTAAAAATCATTACAATTGGAGGAGGGGTAGACGAATACATGTATTAAATCTCTAATGGGAAACTAAGGGTCGAACACCCCCGGACTCAATACCAACACGTATCAAATAATTATACAAATACATGTAATTAAAAAAAAATAAAAATAAAATATAATTATACATGCAATTCAATAAATAAACAATTTTAATTATACACGTAATTTAAAAAAATAAATTTTAAATTATAAAACTTACAACCATGGTTATTGATGACTTTTCTACAGAAAGTGCACCGCGTTGTCAGAAGTAATAATTTGTCCCTAAAAATGGATATCAAACCCACAAGGAACAATTGAATAATCAAGTAAAAGATTCACTAAATATAAAAGAGTATAATAAAAGTTCGTTGAGATTTGTTATGATGGAAATGATTAATAAGAAAACAAGTCAAAGAGTTTGTTGCTTCAATTGGAAAAATAGGGATTGAAATTAATCTTTCTCACTCTTTTGTATTTTGATTAGCATGACAATATTGTATCCTTTGATTGATATTAATGTCCGTATAAAAATAATTTATATTGACTCTTCGCATATTTATAAAAACAACTTATCATTTAGATTTGACGTTGATAGTAATTAATATTTTAAATCTATTTCTAGCATTCAAATATGTTAAGCATTATCGTTTGAGTCAGAACCTTAGAAGTACTTTCCAGTCAAATCTATCGAAAACCAAGCATTACAAATAAAACAATAATACCAATCATCAATCAAGAACATAATATTATGTTTAGATATCATCTCAATACATAAGAGTTTGAACAAATTACTCTCAATTCCAAAAGGTAGAATTAGCCACACATGATGGTTGTTACAAACAGGGAGAGCAAGAAAAGAAGATTTTGGATGTTTCTTCTTGACGACTACCTCCTCTAAGGTCTTCTAACACCTTCTACCTACCAATTAGATTATAATTCACTCAATGGTGATTTCCTCTCAATCACTAATGTCTATGGTTGTGCCTCAAGCCTCCTATTTAACCTAGTTTGCTTAGGCTTAGGTAACTTCTCGCTTAGGCGTTAATTGACTTGCTTGGGCGAATTTCATGTAAAAAGGCCCAATGCTTCTAGAGCAATCTCGCTTGAGCGAGATTGAGCTCGTTTGAGCTCGCTTGAGCGAGATTGAGCTCGCTTGAGCGAGATCCACTGGTGGTGTCTGGCTAGAGCGAGTTTGGGCGAGCTTTGGTGAGTGTTGGTGCATTCCAACTTTCCCTTTTTAGCTTTGTATATTCTTCTTTTGCCCAATCATCTCCATTTTTCTCAAATTTGGGAATAAATCGTTCTTATTTAAATTAAAATCACAAAATGTGTAAAAAGGTATAATTTCATAAATTTGGGGTTATTTTATACTTATTTTAGCAATTAATACTCATAAGTACCTATATTTTAATATGAAATATTACTGAAATTTGACACTTATCAGTTATCAAACTCGCGAGTTAACTCGTCAACTTGTTTAAGTTGACGTTCCCACTTATTCTAGACAACTTAGACTCGATAGACTCCATGTAAACTCGGTGAACTCACTTAAACTTGAGTGTGCAACCGAGTTAGCGAGTTCAGATTAGGATTCGTGCGGTGGTTGAGTTTACTATGTTGTGGTTGTTCACCGCGTTCATGGTCGGTCACCTTGCCTCTATCCATGGTCGCTCGCCTTGTCTCTGTCCATGGTCGCTCCTCTCACCCCTTTCCGTGGTTGCTTTCATCCACTTCATGCTCACCTTCTTCTACGTTTTGGTCGTGTATTGGTCGTATTTTATTAATACTAATTAAATACCCTAATATTAATTATTATATTTATTAATATTAATTATACTATTAACTAAAAAATAATATTAATTATAGATCCTAAAATTATTTATAAATAATATTACTCTAATTATAAACTCTAATGTTAATTATTAAATTTTAATAATCTTAATTATATAACTAAAAATAATATTAATTATATACCTAAAATTTCTTATTAATTTTTTTACTCTAATAATTCTAAACTAACAATTCCAATTTAAAATACTCATGAAAAAATAATATATATTAATAATAAGTACAATTTTTTTTATAAAACATACAAATTAACTTACTCATGAAAAAAAATTAAAATCTCATAAAAAATACCAAAAAAATAAAAATATTTAACAATACAAATAAAAATTTCACCAACCTAGTGGTGGTGGGCAACAGCGGCGTGAAGGAGCAAGATGGAAGAGACCAAAATGTACTTTATACGTCATGGACAACAGAGAACCTAAAAACCAAACAAAAATGAGCAATGGAAGAATGGAGGAACAACATACAACCAATGCAATGGAGGAAGAACTTACAAAGAGCACGGGGAAGCGTGTAGAGAAGCAAAGTGCAAGGAAGAAAGGTCCAGGGAATACGAGAGCACGAGAGAGAACGAAAACGAAAGTGATGAAAGCGTAAGTATGGTGGGTTCCGATTAGGGTAAAATAAAAAGAACATAGAGGACGGTTATCATAAAATCGCAGTCTATGTGAGGCTCATAGAAGACAGTTTTTTATAGGAACCGCAGTCTATGTGTTCAGTCATGACCATAGACAACGATTTTACCATGAACTGTTGTCTATATATTCGTTTTAATTTAAAAAATGTCACTATGTTTCTGAACCAGTGTTGTAAGGTTGTCGTTGAACAACTTTTCTACACTAGTGATAAGGACATGTTCAAATCATTTATCAAGATCTTTTATGCACATGTTTAGCCATCATGTGAATGTTGTGGAGTTAAAAGTTGATTTGGCGTGGAGCAAGCTAGACAGGTAAGAGAAGCTCTTATGATTTTGTTAGTGCCTTGAGGTAGAAAATCTAGACTACCTAGATGTTACTTGGTCATAGTAATATATGTTTAATGCATGAGTGTTATTTGATGAAAAATGTTTGAATTTATATTTTTTCAAAGTGTAGAGATATTATATATTATAGGTTTAGGGTTTAGGGTATTTTAATGTTGATTTTGATGTTGATAAAGTTCTTTAATGATGTTCAGTTGTATTATAAATTGTTTGAAGTTTAAACAATAGTGAAAATAGGTTATTTGAGTTGAATTTTGTTTGAACAAATGAGTTCAATGAGAGTACAAGTTAAATTTTGAACAATGTAGTATAAATTGAAATATTCATTTTGGGTGAGGGTTTGAAATTAAGTTGTTTCTTAAACTTATGATATGTTCGCTCAAGCAACAACTTTTCGCTTAGGCAAAAATATAAAAAAAAAACTTATGTTTGCTCTCAAGTCCATTTTTGCTCAAATGAAAATGGTATTGGAACGAAACCCTTTTCTCAGCCACATTTTCGCTCCAGCGAAGAAATTTTCACTTAAGCTTACAAAAAGCTTTGATTTTCTTTGTTTGATTATTATGTAATTATTTTAGTTGATTTAATGGTTAATGTTTATTTATACTTGTAAATTGAATATTGATTTTAAATAGTTATATGATGAGTTCACTAAAAAAATTAATTAAATTGAAACTAATTTTAGAGACAAAAAATAATTAGTTACTATATTGACTAACTTAGATATTATTTTAGAGACTAAAAAAATTATTGGTATCTAACGTAGTTTCTATTATTAATAAATACTTTCTATAGATACTAATTTAGATACCAGATATGAGATCCCACAAAACTTTGACCATGTTGATATTTCTTTCACGAACTTGTTCACATGAGTATCTATAATTCTAAAAGACTTCACTTCAAAAGATAGATTTTCTTTAACTTGCACTGAATCAAACTCTAGAATATGACTGAGAATAGGTACATATTTTCTATGTTGTATATACGTGAAAATGTTGTGAATGTTTGTCAAAGGAGGATGAAAAGCAAGTTCATATGCAACAGAACATATTCTCTTGAGAATTTGATAAGGTCCTATGATTTTTGGAGTCAACTTCTTAAATTTGACTGCTCTTCCTACACCAATGAATGGTGTAACTCTTAGAAAACATGTTCACCTGTAAAGAATTTTAAAAGCCTTCTTCTTTTATTTGCATAAGATTTTTGTCTACTAAAAAATGTTTTCAATCTTTCCTGAATCATCTTGACTTTCTCATTGGTTTGTTGTATTATTTCTGGTCCAATTAACACACTCTGACCATCCTACATAAAGGTGTCTTGCATTTTCTCTCATACAATGCTTCAAAAGGGAGTTATCCCAATGCTTGCTTGGTAGCTATTATTATAATTGAACTCTATCAAAGATAGAATTTCATCCCAATAACCCAAATGATTCAACACACAAGTTCTGAGCAAATTCTCTAAGGAATGGATAGTTTTCTTTGACTCTCCATCAAGGATGGTATGTTGAACTGAGTCTGAGTTTAGTCATCAAAGCTTCTTAAAACGTTTGCTAGAATCTGGAGGTGAATCTGGGATCTCTATCTGATATTATGATGGGAGGCATATTGTGTAATATGACTATCTTGTTTATGTAAATTTGAACGAATTTCTAGATAGAGATTCTTAAATCAATAGGTAAAAAGTGTGTAGTCTTCCTCAACTAATTTAACATTATGAGATATGTGGTAAGTGTATAACAATATCTAACTAAGTTAACATAACTCCATATCAATAATGTTCAATAAGAATTTTTAACAAGTTAAACAAGTTAATATGAACTGGACTACATCCTTTTTCATGTCTAAAACATTATGAGATCTTAAGACATCTTATCATATATAACATTTTAAAGATAAAATAGGAATATAATATATATATATATACTAGTTAAATTTCTATCATAATATACACTCCCTCGTCTTCTATGATAATATTTTTATGATTGTATACAAACCTTTCATGAAAAATTAAAATTCTAATAATTATTATTATTAAAAATTGCTGCGTGTTCGTATAATGATATAAACCATGAACTTTCCGAGATTGCGCTTTCCGCATAAATATCCATCCAACGGTCAGAATGCAACGAAGGACAAACTTGGAACCCAGGACAATACTAAGAAAGTTGCGTTACTTGATGTACCTTTTTTACATAAATATCACATATTTTATCCATTAAGATGAATACTATTTTTCTAAATTAGATGTATATTTATTAGAAAAAGTGATTATGTTAAAGTCAAAAATATCTACAGTATGCTAGAAATATAAAATTAATTTCCACAGCAAGAATTTTCCCACATATAAAACTTCTACATAATTTTTTATATTCTAAGAGAAAAGAAGTATGAAGTAAAAAACCTTCTAAAAAATTCAGGTTCAAAACTTAATAATAAAAAAATTCTACATTTTAAAAAATAATGGCAAGATTTAGCGTAAATTTAATATAAAAAATTATTGTATTTCCGTATGTAATGCAACAAATTTTATCGGACCAGAAAATCCAATTGGGAAGTCCTTCATCCACCCTGCCGGTCCCAGAACTGTTGAGGAGCCGAGTGCAATCAGCACCCAAGAAATCGAAGGTGAGTCCTATCTGAATAGGTCAGTCCCCATGACCAGTACATTGGATGTATTTCGCTGACATCCATTCACTGACCACATAATGGGGGCATAGCTACCAGCGGTGTGGAAAGGTTTTAACATGGATCGGTATGACAGGACGACCGACCTTGATGAGCACATGAACGTGTACATCATGCATATGAGCTTGTACACCTCGGACACCGCAGTCCTGTGTGGAGTGTTCCTGACCTCGCTAAAGGAAGGACCCTTAAGTTGGCTCACGAGGCTTCCTCCAAACTCCATTGACTGCTTCAAAACGCTGGTGTCAAAGTTCGGGACGCAATTAGTTACCAGCCAACCGCATCACCTAACTTTCTTTACCCTGGTCAACATTTTCCAAGAGAAGGGAGAATCTCTTAGACTATTCATGGAGAGGTTCGGTAAGATAGCCCTGAACATCCAAAATTTGAGTCCATACGTGGTCATGCATCACATGATCACGTCTTTACGGCCAGGGTCGTTTGTTGATAGCTTGTGCATGGAGCCAACTGCCAACCTAGATGAACTTAGGCAAAACTCCATTAAGTTCGTGCAGTTGGAAGAGTGAAGGGAATTCAAAAATTAGGTCAGGGCTGAGGAAATAAGGGGAAGGATAGGGAGAAGGAGTGTCTGAACCAACCCGGTGTCGGTCGTGGAGATACGCACAGAGATTACCGGGGGGGCCAATTTATGAGGTACACCCTTCTGACTACTGACAGGGGGTGAATTCTAGATGAGGCTTTGAGTGTCGACTTAATCACACCACAAAGAAGGGCGAGATAACACCAACCGAACCCGTAGGTGTCGATATCATAAGAATAGTGGGCACACCACTAAGGAGTGTCAGGCAGTGAAGGATAAGATTGAGGAGCTTATCCAAGTCGGGCACCTCTATCAGCTTGTGCAAAGAGACCCAGGTTCAAAACAGTCTCCAAGGAAACAAGAAACAAGGCAGGGGGATTACACCCCTCGGAGGACAAGAGAGGATGATCGTTGACCAAAGCATCGACCAAAGTGGGAGGAGCCTTCGAGGAAGGAAGGAGGTGAAGGAAGAGGTGGCCAAGAGGTCATCAACACCATTGTCAGGGGCTTCGCTAGAAGAGGAAGTTCCAACACGTCCAGGAAGAAGCACCTCTAGCATTGCAGCATGTGAACACTGTCTCCTTCCAACCGAGGATGTCACCTATCACATTCACAGACGAGGACTTTAAAGGTGTCGATCCTTCACATGAAGACCCCATGGTCATAATAGTGGATATCGATAATTTTTGCATCATGAAGACCTTGGTGGATCAGGGGAGTTCGGTGGACATCCTCTATTGAAAAATGTTCACGAAGATGAGGATAGCCAGTAGGAGATGAAGTCGTATGATTATCCAGTGGTCGGCTTCTCAGGTGAGAGAGTGGCCACCCGAGGTTACATCGACCTTTACACCACGTTCGGTGAAGGTAAGGCAAACAAAACTACGAAAATCGGGTATCTGATAAATGATGGTGAAGTGTGTGTGAAAAATTGTGAATCAAGTGCAATGTGATTAGTTGTGCCGCTATCCAAAATCCATGGTTTCATAGAAGCATAATTAATAGACAAGTTATGGGTAAACAAACCTGCAACGTTTACATACGCGTCACTTTTACCATTATTGTTGAGCAAGTAAACAACCTTTGCCAATTGCTGAATTTGCTCGGCAAGTCTTGTATCATGTTTCCATCAGAATCGTTGTTGGTGCCTTCTTTGCCAAACATGATCTCTTATTTAGCGATGGTAAGAAAAATGTAATATAATAAAATGGTATATAAGAAGAAGGTAAGAAAAATGTAATATAAGAAGATGGTAAAAAATGTATATTTCTTATTGTCTTGTGTGTTTACATCACTCCATGTATAGGAAATATATATAAGTGTATGGAGACTTTCTCTCCAAATTACAAGCTAATTATGTGGTGATCCACTAATCATAGGATTTTATCATTAGTAAATTAATTGCGTATAATTGCATATAATTGTGTATAACTTTATAATCATTATTTCCTTAATATTCCCGACAGGAGATCTCTTCGACCCTTTGGCCTCAGGTATCGGCAACTAGCCGAGTCATAACAAGACCCCAACATTGCATTTCAATGTCGGCCGAAAGCAGTCCCTCTTCAGGGACAAAGGAGAGGAGATTTTCAGTGGTTGGCGGCAGACCATCCTGAACACCCCTTATAAATTGTAGATCACCCCCAAGTAGAGCCAAGGAGGGCAAGGGGGTTTCGGGAGTGGGGACGGCGACGGTAGTAGGGCCAATGGCGTCGACCGGCGAAGAAGACTCCAAAAGCATTGGAGAAGGAGGTGGTAGACGCCTCAGGGTGCTGCCTGGAGATTGGGTGGTAGTGGCAGTGTGGGAAGACTCCATTCTCTTCCTTTTCCTGGTTACATAGGCAACAATTGAAGGGCCAACTACCCTGGTAGTAGAGGGGTTGTCGGCCACAACTACCCTGGTAGAAGACGAAGAAAGAGAAGAGGACGGGAAAGAAGACGAAGATTTGGAAGAAGATATGACTAACCTCTCAGAGTGTATGTAAAGTAGCTCGCCAGAACGAATAGGGAAGCAGTGACTTAGAATAGTGGGAGACCATTATTTATAGTCTTTGAAGAGAATGAAAGACAAAGCGTGTCACTCTCATCTCAACTGTTGGAATTCTCGTATTATAGTTTAGTATAGTTATGTTAATTTTATTTCAAACTTAAGTAAAAAGTATATTCGAATTAAATTATATTAGTGTTAGTGTAAATTTAATGTATATTAATTTAAAGTGTAATTTAAATGTATATTAAGTTTATAGCTTTTACGTTCTAAGTTGATAAACTAGCTTATTGAATTAAAAGTGTTTGGTAAATTAGCTAATAAATTACTTGGTAAATGAAAAAATAATATAAAAAATATAATTACAGAAGTTTAATGATATAAATTAAATTTATCTTATTTAGATAAAAAAAAATAGTTATTATTGTACCACCAAAGCCTATTAATTCATACATGTTTTAACACTTAAAAAATATTAATAAATAACAACTATAATTTTAAAGATAAAAAATAATTACTTAATTAAGTTAAATATTTTTTTATAAACTAAACAATTATTAATATCTAAATAGTTTATATTATTAATAAAAAAAATTAAATTAATTTTTAAATTGGTACTTAAATTAGTTATTAATTACTTTAAATTTTAAATTAGTTTTTATAGTGACTAATTTAGAATTTAAAGAAGTTGGTAGCTAACACCTTCATAGCTAATATAATTAGATACGAATTTAGAAACTAGTTTACAAATTTTTATTAATAATAAAAACTATTTTTAGATACTAATAATTTTTTTTTTATAAAATATCATCTAACTTAGTTAATATAGTAATTAATTATTTTTAATTTTCAAAATTAATTTTTATTTAATAATTTTGTAGTGTAAAATCAAAATCAAAACAAATCAATTTCCTTTCTTTATGGACACAGATAAAATTTTAAATCAAAACATATAACATAAATTATTTTTAATGAAATAAAGTTTAAACAGTTAAAGTCTGTTTATAAATTTTTTAACCTAACTAATAAACTCTTCATATTTTTATCACATTTAAACCATTTATACTCTTAGGCTAAATTACTCATTTCTTACAATTATATAATTTTATATATTTTTAAAGTAATTAAAATATTACTGAACTATTTAGTATTTCTGTTTAATTTTTTAAAAGTTGTATAGGTTTTTTTATTTTGACAAGTTATTATATTTAAATGAGTTGATGTAGTGAATATTAATCAAATTTATTTTTTATTTATTTTTCTAAATTTAATTTTTTATTTTTCAATTTAAATTATTGTTATATTGAATTTGTTTTTTACCATTTTACTGTTTTTAATTTCCACATAGCATCATCCAATGAACATTAATTACTCCAATTTATAATGTTAATTTTTTTTAATTGAACTACATTAAATTAAAAATTAACTAAAAAATTACTAAAAATAGTATAATAACTAATTTTCTATAAAAAACGAAATAAGTAATAATAGGTAAAAATAAATTAAGGATAATAAGGAAATCTATTAAAAAATAAGTAGTAGTAATGGAAGAAATTTAAATAAGCTACAAGATAGAAGGTAGGTCATTAATATTTTGAAGGGTAGTTTAAGTATAACATCATAACTCAATGTAATTAATTTCATTAAATACAACTTAATATAATTAATTTCATTAAATACAGAGTGTTTGTGCTTAGTTTTGTATGTCAATTAAATATATTATGATGATTAGTATTGAAGTGTAGTCTGTAATAAACCAACTAGGGACCATGAATGTGATTACTATTTAATGTCATGAATGATGATCACTCACGAGTTGATATTGAAAAAGATTAACACGAGTTTTTATGCTTACATTTCTTGACCTTCATAATATTTATTGATAATTATTTTCTTATATGTTTTATAATATTGAGTTTTGAATGTCTTCCATTATGAATAAGGGCATTTTATGCTATGATTAAAAATTATATAACTTATATACTACTAATTGTGAATTGTGCAAGAATGGTATATGCAGGTTCTTAAATTGAGGTAAGAATCATAAAAGAAAAATAATATTAAGAAAACTAGAAATAATGACAATTATTTCCACAAGAGTCGCATTACTTAAAAAAATAGATTTATAATTCAAAATTTGTAGGAAAATTTAGTATAACCTTCGGATATTAGATATGAATTCATAGGTAAATTTTACATTATCCACAAATATATATCCATGAGTAAATTTAATATTTATATTAATAAAATTAAAAATATTAATAATATTAGTTAGGAATATAAATAATCTTAATAGTTTTAATAATATGAATAATATTAATTATAATAATTATATAAGTAATATTAAAAATATTATTATAATATAAAAAATTATAAATAATATTGATAACTAATATTCATAAATAATAATCATAAACAGTAATAGTAAATAATAATTATAAATAATAAGAAAAAAACTAAAAAGAATAATAAAAAAATTAAAGAAAGATATACAAGATTACTTACAGATTTACTCACAGACTGAAGTTGGTAGGTATTGATAGGTATTACCTACAGACTCAAGTTGGTGGGTATTACATACGGACCCAGTAACAAGTAATACCTACACACTGAAGTTGGTGGTATTACCTACTAATTAGAGTTAATGCGTATTACTAGTTGATGGATATTATCTATGGACTAGATGTTGTAGGTATATATATTATTAACATTATAAATTAATAATATTAATATAATAATATTAATAATATTAATAATATGAATTAATATTAATAATATGAATTAATATTAATAATATGAATAATATTAATTATATTAATTATATTAATAATTTATACCTATATATAAAGGAGATTCCCCTCTTTAACTGCTATTTTATTTTATTCCAATTTTATCATTATATTTATATTTTATTTTATTATTTTAAAAATATATGAGAGGAGATATTTGTCATTTTGTGAGCAGTTTTAATTTTATATCTCAAAAGGATAACAAAAGAGATAACACTATTTTTAAATTCAAAATTAAACATTGCAAAGTGAGGCTTGTTGAGGAGCATTGCACAATTGTATCTTTTTCTCCCGTTCATCTTCACTTTTATCCCATCAAACACCTTTTTTGTTTTCTATTTTCATATTCAAAATTCAAAATATGAGAAGTCATAGTTTTCTTCCAGAACCACGAAACGGACCAGTAAGTGTTGTTTTTCCATTATAAAGTGGAAGATGGAAATGCAATATCTGAATTTACTTTTCTTTTTTATTCATTTATGCATGTCTTTGACATTGTATGAGGACAATATTGTTATTATTGTGCTGACACAAATAACGCTATAAAATACACGAAGACAACAATTTAATTAAACTTATAACATAACTATTAAAAAAAACAACAACAAAAAAATAGTAAGATTTTGTTCTTTGAATAAAAAATTGAAAGGGAAAAAAACGTAGCTGATAAAAGTGCGTCGGTGGGGTGAGAGATATTAGTCTATGAGAAAGAGAGGGCTTAGGGAGAAAAGGGGAGATGCGTTAGTCTATGAGTGAAAGGAGTGAGAAAATGGATCTGGAGAGGGAAGAACAAACAAGCAAAACGCTTACCTTTTGGGATTTGATTGGGATGGTTAATGATACAAACCACAACAACCAGCAAATGACTAAAGACACATCAAGCACTTCACAAAAAAGGCCAGTCATCTTAGTATACAAAGTCAGGTCCCACAAAACCTCGAAAAAGGATCAACAGAAGAAGAACAAGCTATAAACCAGAATATCAGAAATTCTTCATTCTGGTCTTTCCACAAGAGAAAAGTTATGTAAAAATTGGGCTCACTTTGAGTGTCCAAAATAGAAAAATTGGCTAAAGTAGGTTCACATAGCATAAAATGGGGTGTACTTAGTGAAATGGGCTTGTACCAAACCCACTTTTTCAAGACAAGACATCTAGGTTTAAGCAGGTTGGCCTACCTTCTAGAAGACCTAGCCAAAGGGGTGGTTTTGACCATGGTCAACCCCTTGGCCGCCCCTCCCTTTATTCCTATAAATAAGGTGTCTTGCCTCATATATTGACATATTAGAAATTTGAAGGAAAGAAACTCTGCTTGAGTGCATTTGTGAGTATGAGTACTCCTTTATATAGGTCTTATCTTGGGTGGGTAATATCCCAAGAGGCTGCTCTGGGTCTTATCTTGGGTGGGTAATATCTCAAGTGGCAGCTCTTGCACCACTCATCTTGGAGTTCATCTGCTCCAAGTGGTGTGACATCTTCCATTCTCCTTAAGCTTTCTTGTCCCTTCATCTTTTCTATTTTATTCTCTCTTTTGCGCCACTCTTACCTCTCGTCTTCATTCTCTTATCTTCTTTATTTTCGGTCCATATATTGTTATCTTCTTCTTTGTTCATGTTAGCTTCCGCACCTTCATCATCATAATCACCATATATATGTGTTTTTCTCTTTACCCTTCTAAAGTGAACTTTCACACTTACTTAACCACTTTAAGTTTGTGTTCAGAGGGAATCTTCTTAGAGTTCTCACCTTAAATTGCTAAATCCAAAAATCATAAACAAAGTTAAACCTTTAAAATGTACAATCTTAAAATCAACTCACATCAGTTAAGAATAAGAGGGTGGTAGTGATGGAGGATATGGAGGGAAGTGGTTGACGGTGGTGGTAAAGGATATGAACAATTTCACTAAGTCTCTTTGTGGGTCTAAGGCAAAGAAAAGAGAAGAATATTTCGTTATTTTCTTCTTTTGTATATAATATTTTTCATGATTAATGTTGATTGAACAATTGAGGATGAATTTTTGGTTTATTTCTTAATAGTGTCACATGTGTTGTAATGATAAAAATAAAAAATGCAGATACACATACATGATAACTTCTGTGTTCCCGCTAGTATTAATAATATTAATAACATTAATAATTTTAATAACACTAATAATGTTAATAACACTAATAATACTAATAACACTAATACTAATAACACTAATACTAATATTAATATTAATACTAACAACACTAATAATATTTATAATATTAATAATATGAATAATATTAATAATATGAATAATATTAATAATATGAATAATATTAATAATATGAATAATATTAATAATATGAATAATATGAATAATATTAATAATATGAATAATATTAATAATATCAATAATATGAATAATATTGTTGGAGATCCCACATCGACTAGAGATTAGAGCCTTTCATAGTATATAAGTGGGTGCAAACCTCAACCCTATGAGCCGGTTTTATGGGGTTGAGTTAGGCTTAAAGTCCACTTTGTAATATGGTATCAGAGGCATTTCGAGCCTATCCTAGCGAGTGTTTGTGTTGGGCCTATCATGCCACCCGCTATCGGGCCGCTATCGGACCACCCATAATATATAGTCCCACGCACGAGTTGGCAGTCTCGACAAATATGAATAATATTATAATAATTAATAATGTTATTAATTTAAATAATAATAATATTAATAAAGGTAATAATAATTTTTTTTTGTCAACAATAAAAAAAAATATACTTTAGGAGTATTTCAACCCGTATAAGAAAACCACACAAAGTCTCTTTCGTTTAAGGCAAAAACCACAGCTAGCAGAATTATCCACCACAAGCCATTTACAGCCCCAACAACACACAAACTTGTTGTTGACAGCAAAGAGTCTGCAAAGCATCACCAAAACTCCAAAAAAATAGGCCAAAACAAAGACTCAAGAACACCAAAAACAAACCAGATTAGATACATACTACTAAGGTACAAAATTTGTATAGCATCAGCTAATGAATTTAGACAGCAAAGCCAAAGTATTGACATCAGTGTTGCCTTAGTTCAAATTGTGGTTGCAGCACCTCCACTAGCTTGCATCACCCAAAACTACATAACAGAATGCAAATTCCAGCAGGGGGTCTGTGTTGACAACTGCTGCCAAGACATTCGTAGAACCTCCCAAAACTCCTTCATAATTAGATGTCACAGTCATCTATACTTATATATAAAGGGAATTTCCCCTTTAACTATTCTCAAATTTTTTCCTATTTTATCCTTAGATTAATATTTGATTTTATTTCAATATTTTGGGCATTGCGTCATTTCTTATTCTTTTTTAAATATTTGAAATAAATTGAGCAACCGTTTTGAATTGAAAGAGATAATTTATTTTGAAAATTAATTGCATAATGGGAGGGAGTGTCTCTTTTATGAGAGATAAATAAATTTTAAAAATATTTGAAATAAATGGAGCAACCGTTTTGAATTGAAAGAGATAAATTAATTGCATAATGAGTGGGAGTGTCTGTTTTATGAGAGAGAAATAAATATTGGGAAACGTGAGTAGTGACCAAACGTTAGCAATTTTGAAAATTCTTGAGTATATTGTCATTTTCCATTATTATTGAGCGGTTACATCCACTCCCTTATGAAGGGGTAGTTTTCACCGGTTACGTCCACTTCCTTTTCTCTTTTATATTTCGACTCCAAAGAAAAAATGCTAATAAATTTTGACACATCTTGAACCCTTTTCCTTCACGCTCCATGTTCTTCTCCTACTCTCACCTCAATCATCCACTTTCTTATGAAGGAGTAGTTTTCACCAGTTACATACACTTCCTTATGAAGGGGTAGTTTTCACCGGTTACATCACTTCTTTTTCTCTTTTATATTTCGACTCCAAAGAAAAAAATGCTAATAATTTTGACACATCTTGAACCTTTTTCCTTCACGCTCCATGTTCTTCTCCTACTCTCACCTCAATCATCATTGTACAACGACAACAACAACCACCATTGTTTCCTCCTCCTCACACTTCCCAAAGAATTCGAAGCGAGACGCATCTCATTTTATAATGCAACTAAGAGGAGAGGAAGCCAATGAGAGATCCAGGACGCAAGGAGGCACCGCGAGTTCGACATGGAAACAATAAAATTGAAACCACAAATACTCACCAAAAAGTTCAGCCGTGTCCCTCAGAGTCAGAGAACACCTAAAGTTAAAGATAAAGGAGAACCCAAAGAGAGAGGAACTATGGAACAAATGGTTGCAAGTGCGAGAGAAAGAAAAAGGATATGAGCAAGTTATGCCCTTTTTTGTTCATATTTGGTTACTTTTAAATTTTTATTATTTAAAAGTAGTACTATTATTTAAAAGAAGGTTGTTTCAAATACTATGTCGTTTTGAAGTTCTGGAAGGTTCTTCACTGGCAATAGACGCTAAAGCCATATCGCTTAGGTGGAGATTACGATGTGGAAGCCAACCGTTTGGGGATAAAATCGGTGAACGGTGAAATGTTTCAATGGCTCTTGAGGTTTGAGATGTAAATGAACGGGATAATTAGTACAGATTCAGAGTTTTATAAAAGAAGTTTCAAAGTTTCATTTCATTCACTGTTATAGGATTTGAACATTTTTGTTTTTATTGCTTTCTTATTTTTTTTTATATTTTTGTATGAAAATGTTTGGTTAAGGCAGATTTGAGTTTTTATTCACTATTCAATTCTCTCTCAATTCTGGTTTAATTTGAGCGATTTTCTTGACATTGCACTCTAAAAGTACACACCTAACATAATGGAAATTTGGTAAATAATGCTTTTTAAATAAGATGTTAAATTTAGTGAATCCTAAGCCCATTTTGCGGGTAAAGCTCCTATTGTTGCTTTGATCTATTAGATATTAGATAAGTTGGAAGTTTGGTAATTTGTATTTAGTTTATTATTTTATTTTTTTCAACTTCTTTACCATGGAAGACACAGGTTCAATTGATATGGTGATAGATTCTACAACTTCCAATATACCGTCCTTGCATAAGACGTTTGATGAACATGAAAGTTACTTTAAACTTGAAATGGGAAGATCTTGAAGAACATTATCATCTGCATTATGTTTTGACATTGTTTGCTGTTCCAATTTTTTTAAGCCTTAATCTTAATCTTCATAACCTTACAAAGTTCAATATTACACTCAAGTCAAATCAAAATTTAATATTCAAAAACAATAAAATGAAAATATAAAAAAATTAATGTAAAATCTTAATAAAACTACTATCAATGGTGCACTTAGATAATTTACATCTCTTCTCATATGATTTAATATTTTTTAAAATTATATAAATATATAAATAATAAAAATAAAAAATGCGAATATATCTCATGTGCCTGTGTTCCCGCTAATGTAAATAATAGGAATGATATTAAATATATAAATATTATTAATAATGTATGAGATATATTCATTGTTTTTTTTTTTTGTTGAAACCTTTTTATGCGTTTACATAATGTATGAGATATATTCATTACTTTTTTTTATGTGTTTTTTTTTTTGTTTTGGTTGAAACCTTTTTATGCGTTTACAACATGTATGGGATATATTCATTACTTTTTCTATGTGTTTTTTTTTTTGGGTTGAACATTTTTATATGTCAAACTTATTTTGGCAAACATGAAGATGTTATAAACAAGAAAACTTAAGCATTTTTCTTTACTTTATTTCGTGGGATTATATGATAAGGTGTGGCACAAGGACATAAATTATTAATTTATTTTATTTTTGTTTAGAATTATTATTTGAAATTTTATCACATTTTTTATCATAAAAAACTTGTAAAAATCACTTTAGTAAGTAAGAATATTTTTTTTTGTATTTTTATGAGTTTATATAGAAAGTGATACATATATATATATACATTTTTATTTTATTTTTTTATAAAAATATATATAAAAGGGACGTGTACAAATCTTTTTTCTATTATATCCTTAGTAATGTTTTAAAATGACAATACAAAGTAATAATCGAGAAGGTACTCAATAGAGAAAAAAATAGTAAAAACAAACTACCACAGCTTTCAAAAAGTACTTGCATACGCGCACTTTATTTATATTTTATTGTTATAATTTACACTAAATGAGGTATCTTATTGTATATTAATATAAATTACATTTTATTATAATACACAAAGTAGCATAAAATACTAAAGCGTATATTATTTATTTAATAAATTCAAAAAAATTATAAAAAAGTATAAACATTGAGTTTTCATTTAATAAAATAAAATAGCGTAAAATATAAATACACACATATGCAACAAACATATATGTGTTTGATAGTTTACGAAAATGATATTGAGGTAAAAGTGTGTCATAATGTGTCTGGGTGGTGTAGTTGGTTATCACGCTAGTCTCACACACTAGAGGTCCCCGGTTCGAACCCGGGCTCAGACATTTTTCTGAAGTTACTTTTGAACTGGTAGAGCAAATCGTGTGTAAGTAAGTTCCGGGACATAAGAAAACCTTTGCTTCAGGCTTTGCATTTATAGTCGGCCTATTGGATCTCAACATAAGTCTTCTCAGAAGAAAATTCCTAATGAACGGGAACAAGGGAAGGTTGTGGGGGACCCCGTGCCTGCAAAATCACTTTTAATATATTGATGGTTTGGAAATTACAGATGCGGGAGGTGGTCCTAATACTGGTACACCAATTATTTTGTCTGCCATTATTGATATTAATTATGAACATAAAACTGTTGCAAATCAGGTTGTCTCCAAATTTTGGGCGAATCCTAGTGTGATACAGGAGAATGATAGTGATATTAGGGCGGGAATTGTTCGCACTACTAGAAAACCAAAGAAACCACCTAAGGGGACTAGTAAATTCAGAAAAATTGCTCAGACAGTTCTATCCAAAAAGTCGCAATGAAGGTCTCTTATTTTATTTTTATTTTTTTTTAATATCAGAGGACTGGGAAACCACAAAAATGTGGAGATGTTGATTAGTTTACTTAAACTACATAAACCCCTACTTGTTTTTTTAGCATAACCTATGATGTCGTACGTGAATGCTTTCAATGTTCTTTTCAAATCTGTTAATATGCATTTGGTTGTTACGTCTCCTATCGTTAATAAAGCTGCTAAACTTTGGTGTTTATCGGTTCTAAATCTTGTCCAAAATTTCTTGGTCAATGATCAATTTATTTCAGTAACTTGCCTTTTGTATGATAAATGGTTTAGCTTTGCAGGTGTTTATGGTGCTAACACATACTTGGTTAGACGTATTTTGTGGAGGGATCTTAGTTTCTTCATAGGGCCTTGGTGTATCATGAGAGATTTTAATATTGTGCTCTCGGCTGATGACTACAAAGGGGGGTGACTCCTAATCAGGTTTTGGTAATGAATTCCTTGATTGGATTAATATTAATGATCTTACTTCCATGCCTTTTACTGAACCTTGTTATACTTGGTGTAATGTGAGGAAAGGGTTGCATAGAATTCATAGAAAACTGGATAGGGCTTTATGTGTGTCTGTATGAATGGAATTCTTGTACTTATTAGGTTCTTGTTAAAAATTGTTCTGACCATTCCCTTATTCTTGCTAGTCTTGCTAGTAATTGTTTAAGGCAAGTTAGCAATTTTCGTTTCTTTTCTATGTGGCTTCAAGACACTTCATGTATGAAGCTTATTCATAATTTTTGGGCTACTATAGTTGTTGGTTGTCCTATGTTTATTTTACAACATAAGTTAAAGAGGTTGAAAATTGAGCTCCGAGCCTGGAATAAAAATTATGTTGGTAATGTTCACAATGCAGTGCTTGTTCAGCAAGGTCTCCTCCTTGGTATTCAACAAAATTTAGTGACTGCTAGTTTGTCTGATATTGATTAGTTTCTCTGTCAAGAAAAGATTGCTAAGGAAGAGCATGATCATGCTCTTCATTGTCAATATTTGTTTTGGAAAGAAAGGGCCAAGATGCTCTGATTTAAAGATGTGATAGAAATACTGTTTTTTTTTCTTCATGATGTGGTTAAGACGATAAATAATTCTAGTGGGATTCACCGTCTACGGATTGATAATGAGGTTATTGAGGATCTTCAACTCATTGATGATCATATTTTGGATTTTTATAAAAATCTTTATGTTGAGTCTGTTTCTAATTATCAGAATACAGGTAATATGAAAGATTTTATTGGTACTTATATTCCTGAGCTGGTTTCCTCTTAGGGAGAATTGATGTTGATTAAATGCCTTGATTATTTGGAAATAAAAAATGTATAATCTTAATGGTAATAGTGCTCCTGGTCTTGATGATTTTGGTGGTGTTTTCTATCATTCTTGTTGGAAAATTATTGGGACAGATGTTTGCAAAGTTGTTTAATAGTTTTTTAAACAAAACTAAGTTCTTCCTGGAATGAACAGTAATGTGGTATCTCTTATTCCTAAGATTCAGAGTGTTGAATCCATTAAAGATTACAGGCCGATTGTTGTTGCTAATTTCAAATTTAAGATTATTTCCAAAATAATTGCGGATAGGCTTGCAATTGTTGCTGCTAGAATCATTTCTCCTAATCAATATGGGTTTGTGCAAGTTAGGCATATTCATGATTGCATTGGTATTGCTTTTGAAGCTATCAACATGCTTTCTAAAAAGGTTAGAAAAGGTAATGTGGTTTACAAAGTTGATATTCATAAAGAATTTGACACTCTGAGTTGGAAGTTCTTATTATTAGTTTTGACACGCTTTAGTTTTCATCCCTTGTTAGTCGGCGGGATTAGTACAATTCTCCATTTGGTTGTGCTTTCTATCAAGATAAATGGTAGTTTGGTGGGTTTTTTTCCTTGTAGAGGTGTCAGACAAGGAGATTCATTGTCTCCTTTTCTTTTCTGTCTTGCAGAGGAAGTTCTCAGTAGAGGTATCTATAAGCTTGTGAATGATAAAAAGATTCTGCATATGACTAGTTCGCAAGGTTATGTCACTCCCTCTCATATTTTATATGTTGATGACATATTTGTTTTCTGTAGAGCGGATAATAAGTCTCTTAGAAATTTGAGTGTTTTTCTTAAAATATATGGAGATTTTTCGGGTCAATATGTTAATAATTATAAGAGTAGTTTTTTCACAATGGATAATTTTGCAAGATTTGTCACCAAAATTCAACGTCTTCTTTCTTGTAGTCATGGTTGTTTACCTTTAACTTATTTAGGAGTGCCTATTTTTTTTTGGTGCTCCAAAGTGTCGATTTCTTCAACCTTTGGCTGATAAAGTCAAATTGAAGCTAGCATCTTGGAAAGGTAAATCTCTTACCATGATGGGTCGGATTCAGTTGGTTAATACGATGGTTACTATATTTATAGCTTATAACTTTAATATGCATAAATGGTCTTTCTCTTCTTAAGCAAGTTGAGCAGTGGCGTAGAAATTTTATTTGGACTATGGGCTAAGATTTATTCTTATCTTGAGAATGGAGGTTTGAAGATTATTAACCTTCATCATGAAAATAACGTGTATCTTCGTAAGCTTGCTTGGAACTTTGCTTATAGCAAGAAACCTTGGTTTTTTCTCATGAAAGCCAGAGTTCTTAAATCAAAATATAAGTTTAGAATGCTTTATAGATCTTCATCTATTTGGCCTGGAATTAAGCAACTTTATGACACTATTCTTGACCATACTTCTTGGATTGTTGGTACAAGTACTTTTATTAATTTATGGAATGATAAATGGTGTTGTACTACTTCTTTAGCAAATATTGTAGGGTTATCTAATGGTGCTAGAATTCCAAATACAATATCTTAGTTTTGGACTGGTTGTGATTGAATTATTCTTTTGTCTTCACAGCAGATGCCTCATTTTATAAATCATATCATGGTTAGGGAGGAACAAGATATTTTCAATTGGATTCTAGATGAGTCTGGTCATTTTTTCTCTTAAATCGGCTAGGACTTTTTTCTTGGAACCAGGAGTTCCCTGTGGTTGGGGTAAATTCATTTGGTCTTCATATATTTCGCCTTTCAAAACTTTAGTACTCTAGAAAGTTTTTCATGGGCGGCTTCCTACAGATCAACATATTCAAAATAAAGTTTTGCATATATGTTTTATGTGTACACTTTGTGAAAAGCACGAGGAATCTATTCAACATTTATTTTTTGAATGTTCTAATGCTTTTCATATTTGGAGTCGGGTTCAACAAATTTTTCTTACTTCTCATTTCTCTAATTAAGGATGATCTTCTTTCTTTTATTAAGAGTGATGGCAGTCCTTTAGTTAAATTGATTAAGCTTGTTGTGATAACTTTTTTTATTTGGATGATATGGCATATGAGGAATTATGCTAGATTTTAGGATAAGATTGATGTTTCTAGGGCTATTTCAGTAATTAAATATTTAACTTGTCTAGTGGCAATTCGTTTAAAGCTTCAATGAAGAATGATATGTTGGACTTTAAAGTCCTTAACTTTTTTGGTATTAATACTCGTACTAGTAAATTTTGTCGTCATCTACCTGTTAGATGGGAGTTCCCTTCACCAGGCTGAGTTAAAATTAACATTGATGGGTCTACTCGGGGATATCCTGGTCTTGCTACTTTTGGCGGTATTTTTTGTGAGAGTATGAGAGATTTTAATTGGTGGGTTCTCTACGTTTCTTGATTTTCAAATTGCTCTGATTGCTGAATTTTATGGAGTTATATATGCTATGGAGGAAGCTCAAAGGATAGGGCTTACTAATACATAACTTGAATGTGATTCTTCCTTGGTTTGTGGTGCATTTACTGCTAGGATTATTGTTCCATGGATGAGTCGTAATCGTTAGAATACTTGTCTTAATTACTGTGGCAAAATCAGGTTTAGGGTTACTCATATTTTTCGTGAAGGGAATGTGTGTGCTAATAAGTTGGTCAATTTAGGATTTATTCATAAAGAATCATTTCATTGGTGTAATAGGCTTCCTTCTAGTCTGTTTTTAGAATTCTTTATGAATAAGTATAGTCTACCTATGAACCGTTTTTGTTAACATATGGGTTTTGGTCTAGTCCCTCCATATTTTTTTTGTATTTTTTGTATTTTTTTCATTTTTTTCAATAATACTTTTTTCATGTGATGACAGATGATTGTTGTTACTTGAGGTGTCAGTCTAGCTAAGATGTCAAGTTGCATAGTGATGCCTAACATGAAAACTTTTATTAAAAAAAAATTATTCAAAATCTTAAACAAAAACAAATTATAAATTATTTAATGTCGTATTTAAAAAATATGAATTAATAAATATCCTATATTATTCAAAATCCTAAACAAATACAAATCCCAAATTATTTATAATCATTCGCGTCTTTACCAAGTCTAAGGATTTAGTCTCATCATCAATGAAATGGTTGATGTAGTATAATTATATTATTTTTTATTCGAATAAATATATGAATGTATTTTAATAGTTTGATGAATCACTTAAATGATAATGTTTATTGAGTATTGGTTGTTTGTTTGATGAATCACTTAAATGGTAATCACAAAAAATAACTATGACGAAGAAAATAAAAAAAGAGTAAATATGTAATAAATTTTTATAAAATTAAAAAAATATATAGTAGTATTTTTTAATATCTTTTTACATTCATTTTACTATTGATTAAATTTTATTAAAAAATAGAATTATCAGTAAAAATGGTTAAAGAAAAAATACTCATAAAATTTGATAAATTTGAATGTATAAAAAATACATTTAAAAATATGTTAAGAAAATATGAATGTTTCTCACTTCTAAGTAAAACACTCGACCCCAGTATACAGTAATGTCCAAGACAAGTTGAAAGGTTAATGATTTTGTTTTAGTAGTTTTAATTTATTGCAAGTGCAAGGAAATTACCATAAGCGTTTTTCTCCTGCTCTTGCTCTAGTCCAAGGAACACACTTTAAGTTTCACCAGTAATATTCCCCAAATGCCTTCTCTTTTCCATTGATTGACTACAAACTCCACAACCTTCTCTCTCCCCTCAACTCTATATAAACCTTTCCTCACTCTTCTCTCTCTCATCACTCCACTTCCTTCTTCCCTTCATTTTTTTTTTCTTTCATCTTATTAAATGGAGGAAAGTGTGGCACCAAAGAGGCCAAGAGAAGAACCCCTAGGAGACGAATTTGCTCTCAATTGTGATAACATACTAGAGTCCTCAAAGAGGTACAAACCATACAACCACATACTCTCCCTCCTTGAATCAGAGGAAGAGGACTCCACACAAGATCTCTCTCCTCTCATCACTGCCCTGCAACAAGAAATCACCAATTTTGCCTCTGATTCGGACACCCTTTTGAGCCAACACACAACCACCGGTGAAAACTTGGAGGAATATTCATCCTCCACCACTCCATGTTCTAGTGGCGTCGTGGAGGAACATGACAAAGAAATGGTGATGAGACACCTTCTTCAGGCTTCTGATGATGAGCTCGGAATTCCAAACAAAGCGGGTGATGGGTTGCTCGATCTTGGGGAAGATCGTGGGTTCAACGGTGGAGACATGCTTTCTTCTATTTGTGATGGGTTGTGGGAGTTTGAAGATGAAACTGCAAACTACTATGAACTCTTGCAGTCTCAACTCTTTTTCTAGTTTCTTTAGATGGGGGGATAGAAATTTATGAAAAAACAAAAGTTTTTCATGCTTTCAAGATGAAATCCAGGGAAAAAATTTTAAAACTCTGAAACACAAGTTTTTGTTATTTTTGTTTTCATTTTTACATCCCTTTTTTTTTTTTAAATTAAGCTTGTAGGCTTATATTCCCTTACACAAAGTAATTAGGTAGAATATGATGATCCTTTAAAGTCTTTGTATACTAATTTTATCTTATCTTTATTTTTTTAGGGTAAATGAAATATTACTCTTTTCGACAAACTTTTAAGTCTATTTTGTAATAAATTTCAATTATTAATAAAGAATAAAAATATATTTAAGAGAATGTATGCTATTTTTATTTTTTTTAAAGAACAGAGTCCACCTAACTTTATTTACTTTATTTTCTTAAGTAATAATAAAAGTCATTTTTATTTTTCACACCCGGAAACCTTCATTTTCCTTCATGGCCAAAGGGAAATTCTATATGGATCACTCATCAAAATATGTGGACCAAAATGCTTGAAACTACTGTACATAAGGAATACCTTTGTTTTTTTTTTCTTATGAGGGACATTAGCAGAATAGGCAATAGCAATACAACACAGAATATATGAACTGAAAAAAAAAATTAAATTCTACAATAACGTAATGTTAGAACCTTTTTCATAAGCACGTTGTTTGATTCTCAAATTAAAGTGTCGAATGCTATTTTAGTCAATTAAGGTAATATACTTTTCTTAAAAAAGCTTTATATATTTTTTTAATCTCAAAACCTGATATATATAACTACTTATTGTTATTGTTAAGTGAATATTGAGAAATAGACTTGACTTAATCTTGTAGAATTAGTTTATAAATAATATTTTTATTCATTTATATACTATAAAATATTTTAATCTTTAATCGATATGATATAAATTAATTTTATTATTTAATATTTTGAATTTTTATTAAAATTTTATAACTAATTACACTTTTTTTTTAAATATCATTTTATTAATTTTGGACACTAAAACAATAGTAGTTTGCACGTACAAAGCTTAAATACCTTGAATTCGAAAAAGTAGGAGGCTTAACAGTTTGGATCAAATACTGATAAATTCAAACTGTTACTACTAACAGAGAAAATCATGAAATAGACACTAATTTTAAAGACAAAAAATAATTAATTGCTATAATGATTAAATTAAGTATCAGATTTGAATAATGTATCCAAATTAATTTGATAATGCATTTTTTTCTTATTAATTACTATATATTTAATATATATATATATATATATATATTTTTATGTAAGTCAAGTACAACACAAAATTATTATATATTTATTGACAATAGAATATTTGGGTGTTCCAAGTCTCATACATGTTTACGAGTAAAGAAAAATCACTCATACTCCTTTCCTATCTGCTTATGAAGTTCTAAACATAACATCATTGTCCATTTACCCTCCTTAGCAACAACCTAAAACTTAGTTCATGGTACACACACTTTTAGTTCATATATTATCCCAAGGCAAGTTTGATAGAGAAAGACAACAAAATAATTATATATGTATAGCCATCAGAAAAGGATACAAATACAGAATATAGATACATACACAATTCTGCTCACTCTACAACTGGAGATAGTACAAGGGTGTGGATAACATTTCATATTTGAAAAAATGGCAATTCATTCATGGATATAAATTTGTGTTCATGCTCATATTTTATATCGCAGAACCTGTACATCTGAAGCAAGTCCTTACTAAGCCCTGTTTGCTTGAAGACATCCTATCTAACACCCCATAATCACATAGACATCACTCAAAGCAAGAACACACCAATGCCCCTGTCCTTCGTTTGTGTTTGAATGCTTCATTCAATTCCTGGCCATTTTATTTTTACACTAATCTGGTCATCTATAGTAAAAGCTCTAGACTTTCAAGCCTGAGAATAATTAGATCCCCCAAAAGTAAGTAATTTTATGACCCTACCTTTCAGCCTATGTAACCTCTCATCGAATGTGTGATTCCTAAAACCAATGCATGTAGTAGGACATAAATTGATGTTGTTTGAGAGCTTGGGTTTTCGTTAAATTTGTCCAAACACTTTGTTTCTAAGTTTTACCGCTATTTGATATTTGTTCAATCATGTTTAGTTTTTCAAACAAAAATACTAAATTTTCCTCTAATGTAATATAAGGTCAATTTAGGTTAAATTTTAAAGAAAATATGTTAATTGAATCTATTGTTTAATATTTTGTTCTTGAAAAAATAAAAGGGAAAAATTAGAATTGAAACAAGAAATGTAAAAATGTAATGCAGTGAAGTCTAAACAGAAAACTATAAACATGTAAAATGTAAATACAATAAACCGTCTAACATGCGATCGTGAATCAGACCTCTAATGTAATTTATGCATAATCAATTATGTTAAAAATCGCCTAATGGAAAAGTAGAGATGAATAGTATTATAAATTGCAGAAAAATGTAAATGACAAGAAACTTAAATTGTTTGACAACTAAAGTGTTGGAAATGTAAATAGCAAAAAAATAAAGTGCTGGAACATTAAAGTGCAGAGAAATAAATTATTAGAAAGGTAAATTATAGAAACATAAAACAGGGCATCATAGAAAATGTAAATAACAATGAATTAAATTGTGAATTGAGAAAAACAAAAAATATAAAATATAGAAACTCAAACAAACAAGAATTAAGATAAATTGAAAAAAGGAAAAATGAAATTCAGGTTTGAAACGAAAAATATGGAACAAAATGCATGGTCAGTAATCCTCATCTTCAATTTGCAAGAGACCCAAATCTGGAATTGTTACTGAAGAAAACACGACCAATCATTTTGTGTGTTCTTAGAAAAACTACTTTCAATCGAAAATATAGTTCCTAAAAAGATTTTGGAGAAGAAAAATACTAATACAAAGCATCGTCTGACATGATTTTCATCTCACTATTACCCATTTCCATAATCAAATTCAACTTCGAACAACGATTACAAAACATTTAATGTAAAGAGAAGAATAAACTATGGAGAAAAGCGTAGAAGAAAACGAATAATTTTTTATTAGAACTGAAACATCAAAAATAGAAAACGAATAACAGAAAAGTAAACTAATATACTTCAATGTCTAAGTCCCTATCTGTCTCCCTAATATACTTAACTTCCTTTTCTCTATGTAATCAGTTCTATTTATAGAGTTTCTACATTGGAATGGATTTTAGCTTTGGCAGCTAATGACCCCCAATTAGAGCTACTTATTGCTATTATTATTTTTGATCAGCAATGAATTAATGAAAATTAAATTGGGATACTTAAGGGGTACCCCAACCCTTATACAAACTCAAAATACAGATACAACTATCAGATTTACACAAACTCAACCATCTAGGCTCACACAAATACTGATATATCCTGATTAAAAGTTGCTCCTGCAGAGCCATAATGCACCTGAAGCACTAAAGGTCAACCGTGTATAAGACCAACTACCACACCTCCAACCCATTCTGTTAGCTCATGTAACCACAGCTGCAACCCCTAGGTCACAGATGCACTGGCTCACCTTTAATATAATTGAGTCTAAACCTGTTACTCCAGGTCCAATTCCTTTGGTAGTGAAGTTGATGGAAGCTCGTCCCAATTAAACAGTTGGTCTAAAAGTCCCCCAAAACCAGTATAAACCAGTTAAACTGTCTGTTATAAGACTCCCTTTGACCGCGCCAAATCATGCCTACCAAGCGAACCATGTTCTTAGCAC